>CADEOZ010000137.1_pt1 | contig 1923 bp, 1 predicted proteins | sample 7288031 | NCBI WGS metagenome assembly CADEOZ01 (sample SAMEA6638613, study PRJEB37532) | metagenome | isolation source: wastewater | place: Germany | collected 2017-05-22 | reverse complement strand
TCCGGGACTTTGAGGCGCTGGCGGTTCACGGCGGGCAGGCGACAGTGCCATTGCCGGCGACCGGTCCCGGAGCCTTCCCCAGCCACTTCGCGTGGCGTTGGTTTGCGGGGACGTTCGTCCCACTGATGGCGGCGGTTGTGGTGTCCGAGTCACTCCCGGACGCACCAGCCGGATTGTTTCTGATGATTGGGACCGCTTTTCTGGTGACCAATCTCGGTCTCTCCATCTGGACGAGAGGGTACCGGACCGGAACTCTCGTGCCACTGGGGAAAACGATCGCGGTCGTGACCGGTTGGATTGGTCTGGTTTTGGCCGGGCTGTCGTTGCTCGCCGTCGTTGTAATGATCGCGGTCGCCGCGTTATTCGTGATCGGCCTTCTGGCCGCGCTCGCGAACAGTGACTGACCAAGCTCCAACCCCACCGAAAGTGTTCCCCATTTTTGGTGGGGCTACCGTCATTCAAAGCAGAAACGCTGAGATGGCCGCACGCCAATAGCCAAAAGGAGTATTCGGCGCGATAGCCGGTTATATGTTGAACGGTGTAGAGAAAGGAGCCTCCATGGATTCTCTTCGGCCAGCAGCCGCAGGGACGCGACGCGATCAAGCAGCGGACACGTCCGGCTACATTACCGTCGAACGGCTGCCGAACAGCAAACTCGATCCCGACTCGGACGCTATACTCGTGCCCGAGTCCGTTCGCCGGAAGCTGACCCGTTACCTCGATATCCTGGCCGGTCTCAGCATGCGGGAGTTCGTGCAAGAACGGCTGGCGCTCCGGCGCGCCGTACTCATTTCCGGCCCTCCAGGAAACGGCAAGTCCAGCCTGGCGCGAGGACTGCCGAACCAGTGGGCGCGGCAGAACAACACCGAAGCGCTGTTGATAACGCTTAACGCCCACAGCATGGCAAGTGGCGAACGCGGAGGTACGCAGCGCAACATCACCGCCGCGTTCCGTCAACTCGGCGAGGTGGCATCGATGGGCAAGCCCACCTTCGTCGTCGTGGACGAAGTCGAATCCCTTGCCACCGAGCGCCGCGGCATCAATTCGGCCACGAACCCGAAGGATACGATGTTCGGCGTCATCGCCTTCATCGAAGGTCTGGACGCCTGTGCCCGCGAGCACACGAACCTCATCTTTCTCTTCACGACCAACCTGGTGCGGGAAATCGACCGGGCAATCGGTGAACGGGTCGATTTCGAGGTCCTCATCCCGATGCCGGATCCGGAATTTCGGCGACTGATTCTGGAGGACGCACTCAGCGAGATCCGGCGAATCTATAACGGCTCGCTCCCACCGAGCATGGCGCGAAGTGATGCGCCAATCTGGGAACGGGCCGCGCACTTCAGCAACGGCCGGGACCATGAAGCCGGCACAGTGGAGCGTCAATGGAAGGAACTTGTTGAGCTGACCGGCGGGTTGTCAGCGCGCGAACTGCGGCACTTGCCAGTCGGAGCGTTACTTCTAACCGATGATCCGGCAGAAATCAGTCTGAAGCATTTGATCGACGCGGCGAAAGAACGGAAAGCGTTGCTTGAACACCACGAGAAGACGGGAGGAACCTATGGATACCGTTTCCAGCAGTAACCGGCTCTCCGACGTTCAACCGATGATGGTCCGGCGCTTCGTCGCCGGGCCGCCCTGGCGGACCATTGACGCAACCTGGGACGCGGTGAGCGGCATCATCTCCCGGCTTCTGGACGCGCGTGGGTACGATGCCGTCAGCGAGATTACCCGGGAACTCGAATCGCTGCGGCCGCTCATGCGCCATGTGCTCCTCATGCGCTGGCTCCAAGATGGCGTCGTGGAATTCGATACCGGTGATCTCCGGCTGATGGTTACCGTTACCCACGGTCTCCATCACGACGACGATCTGTCCCTCCCACCGGTTGCAGTATTCGATCCCTTACCGCACGATGCACCGAT
>CADEOZ010000138.1_pt1 | contig 2106 bp, 2 predicted proteins | sample 7288031 | NCBI WGS metagenome assembly CADEOZ01 (sample SAMEA6638613, study PRJEB37532) | metagenome | isolation source: wastewater | place: Germany | collected 2017-05-22 | reverse complement strand
GCCCGAACGCCCCGTCATCGAGCGTACCAGAGAGAATCACCCCCACGGTCTGCCGCCCGTGGGACGTTGCCGCCGAGCGGAACAGGGGGTCGATGGCTGGGCGCTTGCCATTCTCCTTCGGTCCATGCGACAGGTGAACGGTGCCTGGCTCAACCAGCAGATGCAAATCGGGCAGCGCGACGTACAGGTACCCGCGCTCGATCAACTGGCCGTCTCGCGGGTGAATCGCCGGCAGCGAGCCGCGGCGGTTCAGGATCTCCGGGAGCACGCTCAGGGCATCCGGCGGCAAATGGGGGACGATGAAGATGGCGGCCGGGAGGTCTCGCGGTAAGCCCTGGGTGATCTCAATCAGCGCCTCGACCACGCCGGCGGCGCCTCCGATGACGATGATGTCATGTTCCGGCATTGCCTTCTCCTCCAGTGAGTCCGGCCTTCAGACCGCGATCCTTGCTCATCGGCCTCACGACCGGCACCGGCGCCCCAGATAGCAGCCTGGAGCGCTTGCCACGCACGGTGGTCAGGGCAAAGGCCGTCCATGCTCGTTCCCGGCATTCTGAAGCAGGGAGAGGACCAGCAGTTCTTCCCGGTGAAGACCCGGGAATTGCCCTGCCAAGGTCGCCTCGTCCATGCCGTTCCAATTCCGGAGCAACGATCCGTCGAGGTAGGCCTCGATGATCGCCGGATGAATGTACGACGTACGGCAGACGATTGGCGTATTCCCAAGCTGGCTGGCAACCGATTTGACCGCTTGCGCCACGTTCTTCTTGCCATGCGTGTCGGACTCCGGTATCTCCATTTCAACCAGCGCCCGCGCGGCGAGGATGGTTCCGGCCCAGGTGCGGAAATCCTTCGCGGTAAAATCCTGCCCGCTTATCGATCGCAAGTAGCCGTTGACATCGTCCGACTCGATCGTATGGTGCTCCTCACCCTCCAGGTACTGGAAGAGCTCGTGGCCCGGAATTTCCTGGCAGCGGCGGATGATCCGGGCAAGGCGCGGATCCTGGATATCGACGACATGGTGCTTACCGCTTTTGCCACGGAACTGGAACCGGAGCGTCGAGCCGGAGATATCGATGTGCCGGCTACGCAGCGTGGTCAGCCCAAACGAACCGTTCTCCCGGACGTACTCTTCGTTGCCGACCCGGATATGCGTCATTTCCAGGAGGCGCACGACGGTCGCGAGTACCTTCTCGCGCGGCAGACCACGCCGGGCCAGATCCTGGTCCACGCGCTGGCGGATCAGCGGTAGGGCTTCCCCAAAGGTGATCATCCGGTGGTACTTGGTCGCGGCCCGGACTGCTCGCCAACGTTCGTGATAGCGGTAGACCTTGCGTCCCTTCGCGTCGCGGCCGGTTGCCTGAATATGGGCGTGGGGCAATGCACAGATCCAGACATCGGTCCAAGCCGGCGGCACGGCCAGCGCCGCGATGCGCCGCAGCGTCGCCGCGTCGGTCACTGGCTTGCTATCTGGACCGATGTAGTGAAAGGTCTCGCCCGCTCGCTCCCGCCGGATTCCCGGCATGGTGTCGATGACGTAGCGGAGCCCGGCTTCCCTGGCCGCGGATAGCCCTTCCGCCGCTTCTTCCCCGGCTGCCGGGTGTCTCGATCCGCTCACTGTTTGCGCCATCGTTGTTCATTCCGGTTTAGCGAGGATGCTTATCCTTGGAGGAACGAGGGCTTTTGATCCCACCACTGCTCACCGATCCGGTCGCGAATCACGGTGAGTACGACGCAATCGTCGGTCACGTTACTGACGGCTCCGAACGGAATGTAGAGTTGCTTCCCGTTCGAGTCGACCTGGATGTAGGGTTCGACGATCACCGGGGCGATACGCGGTGGCGGTACGCCATAGTCCGCCGCCCGATAGATCTTCTCGACGGTTCCGATCTTTACTTCCTCGCTGTCGCAGACGTTCATGCCCATGCGAATCCTAGCCATCATCAGCAATTCCGGCGGTGTCATGACGCGGCTCCTTCCGCTGCAGGCTGGCGGTTCAACTCCCGTCGTGGGGGCCGTGCGTGTCCTGGAGCAAAGGCCGTACCAGCAGGTAGCCGTTTCTTCCGGCATGGCCCGTGCGGGGACGACCGCCGCTGCTAGGGGACAAGA
>CADEOZ010000131.1_pt1 | contig 4381 bp, 5 predicted proteins | sample 7288031 | NCBI WGS metagenome assembly CADEOZ01 (sample SAMEA6638613, study PRJEB37532) | metagenome | isolation source: wastewater | place: Germany | collected 2017-05-22 | reverse complement strand
ACGCGTCACTAACCGGGACCGGCCGCATGTGGGGCAGAGAACCAGCCAGCCCGCACCAACCGCCGCCCGTGTCGGCAGTGGCTCGCATTCCGGCTTTGGCCGGCGGTGGATCTCTATGTGAACCATGTCAGGCTCCTTTCTCGTATTGCAGGAGTGATTCGTACTCCTGTGCACACTCGTGATGCATCCCAATGGCACGCGCCGCGGCATTGGGCAGCAGGTGCCCGCAGACCTGGCAGCGCGTCAGTTCACCATGTCCGTTCCCGGACGTTTGGACGTTTTCGGACGTTTCGGACGTTTTGTGTAAGGGGGTATCGGATGGTTCCGAAACGTCCGACGGCGCGTAGGCGCGTAGCAGTTTGAGGGCATCGCCGCGGCTGATGGTCCGTTCCCGTGTTCGCTTCTTGCCGGGGTCGCGCTGCTTAGAAATCCGCAGCCGGTCAAGGATTCTGCCCACCTTTCGGGAGTTCGTGAATGTTTCGTCGTCGTCTACCAATCCCTCGTCTTCGGCAAGGGCATTGATCCGGGCGGCAACGCTACTCGCGGTAAATCGGACGTTTGTATTCCGCCATTCGGGGGTCTGCGTAGAAACGTCCGAAACGTCCGACAATGTCCGAACGTCCGTAAGTTCAGCGATCGCGATAACAGCAAGCCGGGTCGCGTCGGGGTACTCGAAGTCGGCTTTCTCCGACTGGTAGGCCGTCGCGACCGCGCGGATACGCCCCACGATGCCTAAAACGCCGGCGCCTTCCAATACCGCAGCGGTAGCCAGGAGTGGCCGCCACGGCTCAAAGCCGGGGCCGGTAAGCTCGGCACTGCCAGCATGCCCATAGGCACGTTTGGCCGTGGGGAGATGGTGCAAGCCGAAGATCCAGAGGTCGTCTACCAACAGGCGCCGGTCGTGAGGCCAGTAGCCGTCTTCCTCAATGTCGTGGTTAGCTCGCTCGGGGTCCGCGCTCCGAACCAGCGGTAGCACGATCGTCCGGCGCGACAGCACCGGGTCTGGTAGCCGGATGGCGCTGAACACCTTCGGGCAGTAGGCAGATACGTTGCGGATGCGCCATCCGTTCTTGCCCTCCGGTTCCTTGACCGGCACCGTGGCACCTTTGCGGTTCCCAGCCAGGAGCAGCGCCCGCTTATCCGGGTCGGACTTCCGGGGGTCTGCCAGGTTCTCTGCATCGTCAAAGCAGAGCGTCGCGCCATACTCGGCAAGGTCGCGCAGCGCGGCATAGGTGCCACCGGCGAGGATCACTTGCCCAAGATAGCCAAGCCGCGCAACCAAGCTCAGGCACTTGGTCTTACCGGCGCCCTTATCGCCATTGGGCCAGAGGTAGGGGAATGCTGCGTAGGCATCCCCCAGCCAGGTGGATATCGCGAAGACGGCTAGCAGCTCGGCAAGATCACGTTGCCCGGCGATACCACGCGAGAGGTCTAGGAATCGATCGAACACGTCAACCACGCGTCGGAAGAGGGCCGGCACGTTAGGCTGCTCACCGTTCATGGCGCGCTTGAATCCGGCCGGCGAGATGAGACATTCCACTGACGGCTGATAGCGCAGCCGGATATCCCAATCCGGTGGGAACACACTGCTACCGTTTAGCGGTCCCCATGATTTGATCTTGCCGTCCGGTTCCCGTGTCAGGATCGCAAGTTCGGAGCGGTATTCGATCTTCGGTGCCTTCAGTGGCACCACTTCACCGGCATCGTTGACCGTCTCACGCGTGGTGACTTTGATCGTGAGCCAGGTAGCCAAGTATGCCCGGCCATCGGGTAACAGTCCGAGTAGCCGGCTCATCCGGTGCGGCGATTCCACTATCTCGATATCTGCATCGAGTTCTCGTGCGGTAGCGCTCATTCGACTACCACCTTTCCGCCCTCGATGCGCGTGCTGAGCTTCCGCCGCGGCTTCCGCACCTGTCGCTCGGGCAGCGGTCTGCCAGCCAGTTCGGCGGCGTAGCGGACGGCTTCGGGGAATTCCCTGATGTTCCGGAAGATCTTCAGCCAGTCGAACACGTCCCCGTGGGCATCGCACCCGAAGCACTTGTACCCGTTTGCGTATATCGCGAGTGATGGCGTTTTGTCATTGTGAAATGGGCAGACGGCCATCGATGCCCGGCCGCGCCGAGTGAGGCAGAGGTCATCGTCGGCCACCTGGCGCAGGTCGATCGATTCCCGGAGATCTTCGATCAGTCCATCAGGGAAGGTGTAGGCCGGTCCCGGCATGGTGAGGTCGTGGCGTACTCGGAATCGCCGCTCTTCTGCGATGTCAGCCAGCCACACATCGAATACTGCCCGCGTTTCGTCGGCATGTTCGAGGTCGGATTGTGCCTTCAGGTAGCGATAGAGCCATTCCGCGCGCCGGAGCTCATCGGGCAGATGGCAGCCAAACGCCCGGCGTGGTCGTGTACAATTAGCAGCATCACCGATGTCCTGATGTCTGCCGCTTGCCCCGTCGCTCGCCACGGCGGGGTTTGCGCCTGTGCTCATGCGCCCTGCCCGCCTTTCCGCGCGGCGGCACGAGCGCGGCGCGCCTTTGCCGACTGATAGGCGAGCCGGGAGAAATACGCCTTCCGGGCAGCCTCAGCCCGCCGTAGGCGCTCGGCTTCGGGCAGCACTCCTTCCGGGTCTACTTCGCGCTCGAACCGGGCAAGGAACGTTTCCCGCGCCTTCGCGGTCGTTTCTCGGGGATCATGCCGGGAGTGGGTGACGTAGGCACCAATGCGGCCGCGCTGGGCCATCTCTACGGGGTCAAGTTCGAAGATGCGCTTTGTCGGCAAGACAAAACCCGCCTTCCGGCGCTCCACGGGCACATCGTGCGCGTGTGCGCGAAAGACGGGCTAAACCGTCGCTGCGATCAATTATCCGTAGTTTACCCCAACATGCAGCGCTGTGTCAAAGGTACAGCGTATCTGCCTTGCGACAGCGTGGGCATTCGATGGTGAGTGGCGCGGCGCGGATCTCCAGGACATAGCGCCCGTTGACGGGAACCATGACAAAGAGATCGTCTTGCCGCAGGTGCCGCGGCTTCGGAAAGTGCCGGGGTGCAAGGCGCTGTGCCGGTGCGCCGGCCTCCAATCGCTCACGCGCCCGATTTGAGATCCGGTACCGTTGCGTCGCGGTATCGAACGCCATTCCCGGTATCAGTTCAATATGCGTGACGATGGCATCGCCGCCGGGCCCACGCAGATCCCCCCGGCGCTTTGCCAACTGCGCCCCGCACGACGAGCACCGGGCCATTCCCTGGTCGTTCCACACAGCAGTTGGTTCGTTCATAGCCGGTCTCCTGGTGATAGCCGCTTGTAGGCTTCCCGCGCCCGCTCATCGGCCGCCGATGCCCCGTAGCGTCCCAGCATCGTACGGGAGCGCCAGCCAGCCAGGCGCATCAGGTCGCCTTCCTGCCCGCCCTGTGCGAGCCAGGTGTGAGCGAAGGTGTGCCGGAAGAGGTGGGTGTAGACCTTGCCGATACCGGCCTGTTCGGCACGGTCTCGCACCACCTGGTAGAGCCCGCTGTCAGTCATAGGTCCACTGCGACCCAGCCAGAGGTTCGGCAGGTCCGCGTCCGGATGCTTGGCTCGCTCCCGGAGATAGCGATCGAGGTCTCGCGCGGTCTTCTTGCCGAAGGGGCAGACACGCGGCCGGCTCCCCTTACCCAACACTACCGCGAGGTTGCTCTCGAAGTCGATATCCTCCAGTTTCAGGCCGGCCAGTTCCCCGCGGCGCATCCCGGTATCCAGCAGCAGCCGGATAATCGCCATATCGCGCCGGGAAGCTAGATCCTTCCCTTCGCAGGTTCGTAGCAGCCGTTTCAACTGCTCCTCGGTGAGCACCGCCGGCGGCTCTTCCGGCACGCGTGGCGGCTTCATGTTGCGCATCGGCGATGCGGTGATCTCACCTTCCTCCAGAAGCCACTTGAAGAACTGTTGCAGCGATCGGTACCGCTGGTTAGCCGTCGCCGGCTTGTGGCGGCTCAGCACGTCGGTGATGAACGCCTGGACGTGCTCACGGGTCAGAGCGGTCACATCAGTGGGCATGCCCTGCGCGGTCAGGAACTCCCCGAGCTGCTGAACCGCGCGGAGATAGGCGTCGATCGTATGGGGAGATTTGTTTTCCGCAGCCAGGGAACGGCGAAAAGAGTCGGTGAGGACACGATAACTGATCGGTATCGTGTCGTGGGCGGGGGAAGCGGTTTGGCGATTCACCATGCCGGCCGGCCTCCTTCTTTTGTCCAGTTATCGGGTGTTGGTACGGTGTGGCACGGTCACAGGGGTGAAGCGCCGGATCTCTTTGGCTCAATTTTCCGCGTCCCTTCGCGGAAAACCGGGGTTTGGAGCCCACGCTGGGATTCGAACCCAGGACCTCATTCTTACCAAGAATGTGCTCT
>CADEOZ010000070.1_pt1 | contig 5206 bp, 5 predicted proteins | sample 7288031 | NCBI WGS metagenome assembly CADEOZ01 (sample SAMEA6638613, study PRJEB37532) | metagenome | isolation source: wastewater | place: Germany | collected 2017-05-22 | reverse complement strand
CTAAGGGTGGGAGCCGCCCAATTTCCAGTAGTGGGTATCGTCAAGAAGATCCCCCTCGCCGATGGGGCTGGTAGCCAACGGTGGTCATCTCCCATTCCAGGAGGGAGCGCATGGCCGGACGATTGATGGAGAAAGTCGCCCTGGTGACCGGAGCCGGTTCGGGGATTGGCCGGGCCAGTGCGTTGGCCTTTGCCCGCGAAGGAGCCAAGGTTGTCGTGTCCGATATCTCGATCGAGGGCGGCGAAGCCACCGGCCAGATGATCCGTGCCGCCGGGGGTGAGGCCACCATTGCCCAAGCCGACGTGGCACAGGCTGGTGATGTCGCGATGCTCATCGATACGGCGGTCCACCGGTATGGGCGGCTGGATTGCGCCTTCAACAATGCGGGCATCGAGAGTCCGAGTGCGGCGACCGCCGACGTGACCGAAGAGGTCTGGAACCGCACACTTGCGGTCAATCTCACCGGCGTCTGGCTCTGCATGAAGTACGAGCTCGCTCAAATGCTCCGGCAGGAGAGCGGTGTGATCGTCAATTGTTCCTCGGTCGCCGGGCTGGTCGGCTATCGCGGATCGGCGGCCTATGTCGCCAGCAAGCATGGGATTATCGGGCTAACGAAGACGGCCGCCTTGGACTACGCGCAAGCTGGGATACGGGTTAACGCGGTCTGTCCGGGAGTTATCCAGACGCCGATGATCGAGCGGTTTACCGGTGGGAGCCCGGCCGCCAAGGCTGAGCTGATCGCCATGGAGCCGATGGGCCGGCTGGGCACCGCTGATGAGGTGGCGGACGCTGTGCTCTGGCTCTGCTCGCCGGCGGCATCGTTCGTCACCGGGCATGCGCTGGTGGTGGATGGTGGCTTTGTTGCCCAATAGTGGCGAGTAGCGTTCTCCAACGAGCGGCGCCCGCTCGCGTCCACGTTTTCCTGCCGGAAACCGCCGGCGTGGCGGAGCATACCGGCCTTGCCCGAGCGAGCCATGCTGACTCGCGCACGCCGGTCGCTTGTCCGTCTTACGCCCGATTCGCGGGGCCTGTTCAAGTCCGTGGCGCAGGTGACTGGGTCGTTTGTGGCCTGGTCGGCCGCGTCGCCGGCAACCAGTAGGGGAGGAGCGTTCCCAATGACGGAGTCCGTGGCTCGCCGGCTTATCAAAAACGTTGCTCGGGTTAGCCTCTTCCTCGTTTTCGCGCTCCTCATTGTCTGGCGTTCCATGGGAGATCGGGGGGTGCGTCGCTGGATTCGAGATCGTATCCGCCGGTTCAACAAGCAGATCCTCAACCCGATCCTCTTGACCGTCGCACGGTATCGTCAGGGCTCCTATCCGGCGGTCGTGCTTCACGTCGGGCGCCGTTCTGGTCACCGCTATGCCACGCCGGTGGTTGCCGTGCCGATCGCCGGCGGCTTTCTGATCCCGCTGCCTTATGGAACAGAGACGGACTGGTGCCGGAATGTCCGATCCGCCGGAGCGTTCACGCTTGAGCAAGAGGGCGTCAGCTACCGGGTGGACCGGCCCGAGCTGCTCAATGCGACGACGGCCTACCCATTGCTGGATTTGGCACACCGATGGGTATGGCGGCTCTTTGGCATCACGCACTATTTGAGAGTACATCAACGTGCGGTGCTATCGCCGGGACCCGTATTGAATCCGCGTTGACACAAGCGCTCTCGCTGCCTGACGTCCGGTTGGACAGTCCCCAGCCCGCGCGGCAGCCACGCCGGCCAGCCCGATCACCAATCCGGTGAAATCCTGCTCGCGCGGAGTCTTCCGCGGGCGACCGAGGCGGTGATTCGGGTCTCGATTGAACATGTGGAGCAACAGGAGGCTACCGATCGAGTTGCTCTGCCTGGAACGGTTTCTCATGCCGGACGCGACGAGACCGCGGGGCGCTGGCCGAGTATCCGGCAGGTGTGCCGGCCAGGTGCGCCTGTCATCGGGGTGCCTGATCCGTTGAATTGATGCGCCGTGATAGCTCCTCCTCTATCAGGCGGCGACGCAGCACCTTGCCGACCATATTCTTCGGCAGTTCCGGTCGAAACTCCACCACCCTCGGTACCTTATACGGCGCCAGCTTAGTGCGACAGGCATCGATCATCTCTTGTTCCGTGGCGCTCTGGCCTTCGTTTAGAATGACGTAGGCCTTGACCATTTCTCCCCGTTGCGTGTCGGGGATCCCCACTACCGCCACCTCCTTCACCATGGGCAACCCGGCCAGGCAGGCTTCCACCTCACTCGGCGAGACCTTCAGGCCGCTCACGTTGATCAGATCCTTCTTTCGATCGACAATGGTGAAGAAGCCATCCTCGTCCATGCGCGCGATGTCGCCGGTCAGGAGCCAGCCGTTCTTTACGACCTGGGCCGTCTCCGCCTCGTGCCTCCAGTAGCCTTTCATCACTTGTGGACCACGTACGGCAAGCTCGCCAAGTTCGCCTGGCCCGAGCCGCTGGATCCCCGCTTCGAGGTCAACGATCGCGGCATCGGTGCTCGGGATCGGGATGCCAATCGAGCCGATCTTCCGTCGCCCGTTGATGGGGTTGCAGTGGGTCACCGGCGCCTCGCTGAGTCCATACCCCTCGACCAAACGAGCTCCCGTAAGTGCCTCGAAGCGCTCCTGAACCTCCCGCGGCAACGGCGCGGCTCCGCTTAGACAAGCCTTCAGCGAGTGCAAGTCATAGTTGCTGACGTTCGGCGCCTGGCTGATGACGTCATAGATGGCGGGGATGGCCGGGAAGAAGTCGGGACGCTCCGTCGCAATCGCCCTTAAGATGGCTTTGACGGAGAAGCGGGGCTGGAGAATCATGGTGCCACCGCCGACGATTGGGAAATTCATCACCGTCGTCTGCGCGTAAATGTGAAAGAGAGGAATGACCCCGAGGACCACATCCGCGCCATCCGGCTTGCTGACGTTCCGGCACCAGGCGTGAGCCTCAAGGGCGCTAGCCACCAGGTTCCGGTGGGTGAGCATGACCCCTTTGGGGATGCCGGTCGTGCCGGCGGTGTACTGGAGGAGCGCGACATCGTCCACGGTCACCGGGACACGCGGGTGGTGGACAGCGGCACTGGCGAGCAGCGGTTGCAGCCAGTGGGTGCGTTCATCCTGGGGGAGCTCCGGACGGTGGCCCCCTCGGCGCTCCTCGCGCAGGCTGAAGACGGCTTGCTTGACCGCCGGCAAATACTCTTTGATATTGGTGACGATGACTTGCTCCAGTGCCGGGAGTCCCGCGCGAATAGCTTGGACCTTGGGGAGGATCGCCGACAGGCAGACCAGTACTCGTGCCTCAGCGTCGGCAAGTTGATGCTGGAGCTCGGGCTCGACATAAAGTGGGTTGATCGGGACAACGACCGTGCCGGCCCGCAGGCCACCATAGTAGGCGATGACGAACTGTGGGCAGTTGGGCAGCAGCAGCGCCACCCGGTCGCCCTGGTGCAGGCCCAATGCCACGAGCGCGGAGGCGAAGCGGGTCGCGGCATCGTCCACCTCCTGATAGGACAACGCACGGCCCTCAAAACGAATCGCCGGGCGCGCCGGGACGCGTGCGGTTGCGGTGCGTAGGAAGTCGTGGAGCGGCTGATCCGGCACGGTGATGGTGTGGGGAACACCCGGTTCATACCACTGGAACCAGCGGCGATCCGCAAGGGTATTCGATGTTTCGTTTCGCATCGCCATGCGGCACCCCTCAGGCCCGGCTTACCGCGCGCTGCGGGCGACTAATCCTGAGTCTCTCGCCGTCGCTCAAGCCGTCGTTCTCAGCGCACCGGGAGCAACCAGGAACCGCCGTCAGGAATCCACCCTTCGGCTGGGCCGGCGCTGCCCAGCCTGGTGCGTACCGGTCGATCCTCACCGGCACTGAAGCGGCACCACTCTTTCCATCATAGGCATGCCACCCACCGCGCTAGGCAGCAAGAGGTTCGGGGCGAGCGAGCGCGGCGGCCGTTGAGCGACCAAGGTACAGAAGCTGCAAAGAAGATGCCATGGGGGCGAACAGTGATGGGCAGTTGGTGGCTGATACCCTTGACGAAAGCGTCGAGCCCGGCACGGGATGAGCCGGGGCCGGGTCCTCATCCGTCGATCGCGGATGCGGGCTGGTCGCTGGTCTGGTGTCAGGTTAAGGTTCTGCTCTTTCACCTGGCCCGTCCAGTCCTGTTACCCGTGCTCCGGTTGCTCGTTGGCCTCCGCGTCGAGGGCCTGGAACACGTCCCGGCGAAGGGGCCAGTGCTGATGGTGGCCAATCACCTCCACAATGCCGATCCGGTGCTGCTCATGGCAGCCTTCCCTCGCCCGATCCGTTTTATGGCCAAAAAGGAGCTGTTTGAGGTACCGGTGATCGGCTGGATCGTCCGGCAAGCGGGAGCTTTTCCCGTCGATCGCTCCTCGCCAGTACGCGAGGTACGGACGCTCCACCGGGCGGAACGCCTGCTCGCCCGAGGGATGATCGTGGGAATCTTCCCTGAAGGGATGCGGAGCGTGACTGGTGGCTTGCAGGAGGCCCATCCAGGGGTAGCCATGCTCGCGCTTCACTCGGGCGCGCCGATTCTCCCGACCGCGATCTTCGGGACTGAGGTGCTCCCCTTCAATGGGAGGAAAGGACGACGGCGGGGAACAGGTCGGCCACGGGTGACCGTGCGTATTGGCGTGCCATTCCACCTGCAGCCTATCGCGGCTCCCCACCGGCACGAGGGGTTTGCCGAACTGACCGACGAGATCATGATGAAAATCGCGTGGTTGCTCCCGCCGCGGTATCGTGGGATCTATGCTGAACGGGTGGAGGCCACACATATCAGCCAGGTTCAGCCGGCCGCCGGTAGACCAGCCCGTAGCCCGTAGGGCAACACCCGAGCGGGATTCACCGAAACCGGCTACGGTAGAAACCCGGCGGGTCACCCCGTAAAAGGCGCTTCCATGAACTCGCCGGCGCACTGGAGGACGAGCAACGTTGCCGTCACAAAGCGGAGGTCAAAGTTCCCTGCGCACTCGCGGACCAAGCGACGTACAACCGACTCATAGCCGGGGACGTACCACATCATGGTCCCGGACCGGCGCGATGGTCATGCACGGTGCCGCGCCGGTTAGGTGGACACCCTAACACCCGGGTTGCTGGACAGGAGACTATTTCCCGCATCGTCATCATGAAGCCGTTGAATTCCAAGGGACGCGGATTCAACCGAGAGTCCAGGCGCCTTCTCGGATCACCCGTCCGTTCGCGCTAGCCAGT
>CADEOZ010000134.1_pt1 | contig 5730 bp, 5 predicted proteins | sample 7288031 | NCBI WGS metagenome assembly CADEOZ01 (sample SAMEA6638613, study PRJEB37532) | metagenome | isolation source: wastewater | place: Germany | collected 2017-05-22 | reverse complement strand
GGACAGGCGTATCCTACTTATTAATGGTACCGATATGGGCATGATTCTCGCGCTTGATACGCCGGACGATATCAGCCGGTTGATCGAGCGCTCCCTGACCGAGGCGGAACGAGCGGCGCTCGTTGAGGGCGGCCTGCTGGTCTGGGACGGCCGGGAAAGCGGTGAACGCGTGCTGGTCACCCTCACCGATGCAGGCAAGGAGGAGGTGAGGTTTCCCGCCACCGCGGTGCGCATCCACCCGGCATGGAAGCAAGGCCTTCGCGGCGTGCTGCTCACGGACACCGCGAAGCAACGCAGGTTGTCCGTCCAAGACGGCGGCGTGGTCTTCACCGGTGTCTCGGATAGTGAGGCGCGGGAAGCGCGGCAAATGGTCTTGGATGCCGGCCTAGATCCGCGTCAGGTGACCATCTACGATCCGCCAGAGGTGTACGTGCCCGAGGCGCTCTTCGCCGCGGCCGCTGGGCTGATGCTCATCGTGCTCCTTTGCAGCATTGCGGTGGCACGCGCGCAGGTGCTGACACTGCGGCGGTATCTGGGCACACTGATTGCGATTGGGCTGACGCCGGGCTGGGCGCGGCAGGCGTTGCTCGTCCAGATCATGTTCTTCGTCGCCGTGAGCATCGTCGTTGCCCCGGTCTTGGCGATCCCACCGGTTGTGATCGCGGCAGTGACGTTGCCGGACTTCGTGCTCAGCATTCCCTGGAAGGTGATCGGACTAGTAATCGCGGCATACTGCCTGGCCATACTGATTGCCAGCCTGCTGTCCTGCCGCCAGATTCGCGCCTCAGATCGTGTCGCCCTGTGACGGGACAGCCGGTTCTTTACAACCGGGCGGCTCACCGAACATCAGGGCATCGCTGGTGGCGCGGTACGTTTACATCCGGGCGTGAGCAATAGCCGTGGGACCGAACGCCGCCTGGTCCGCTTCGCGGTCGGGGGGATGATATCCTTGGCTTATTGACCGTGCTTCATCTCGCGCGCGATTCTCATTTCGCGGCCGAACCGTTTCCAATCGGAGTAGCGGGTTGAGAAGAAGATCTCGGTCAGCATCACCACCGAGGCATTCGCGCCCAGGATCCATTTGACCCAGCGCGGGAAACCGCCGGCCAGGGCGACCAAAAACGTGAGGATCGAGACGGCCGTGGTCTTGATCGCGCCGGACGCGTGCATCCAGGCGCGGCGGCGCGGCGGGACCTGGAGATAGGATTCGTAATCGATCTTGAGGCCCGGCTCGATCAACAACTTCCCACCGAGGAAGACGCTCGTGAACCGAATTCCGAATGCTCGTCCCACGATGTAGTGGGTGAGGCCATGCGTTGCGACCAGGAGCGCACCGGTGCCGCCAAGGAGGAAGAGGCTCTTCCACGGCCGGGGCGCGAACAACGACGCGACGACGGCCCCGAGCCCGCCGACCGTCCCGGCCACGAGGGCGGTCACACCAAGCGAGAGGGGTACCCGTAGCCTGACGCCTCGCTCGAAGGCCGCGCGATCGATGGCGGCGATTCGGCCGCCATACCGCTCTCGCCACTCGGGATGACGTTTCACCGCCGCCACGGCTTTCCAGAATCCGAGCCCAGCCAGGTCGACCTTCCCACACTGAGCCAGCGCGGCTTCGGAGGCCGATAAAATAGACTCCACTTGGTGTTCTTGCATCAGATCCCTCCAGACCGCTCCTCGATATCTCCGGGTTATCGGGGAGCGAGGGATTTCCTATCCTACGTCGCCAACACCCTCCGGGTCCAGAGACAGCCAGGCGTTCGCGTTTCCGGCGTCGAGCGACACTGACGATTGACCGGATGGTTCTTCCGTGGCGCTGCGCGGTCGCAAGACCGGCGCCAAAGACCGCCCGCCGCGTACGTGTTTACACCCACCTTCGACGCGAGAAGGCGCGCTTCGGGAAGGCGCAATCGGATGACCGGATACTGGGCGTCTAAACGACACGACGGTGGTAAAACCACCGCCGGTCGGATCAGAAGGGGGTTAGGAGCGTTAATAGGCAACTAATCGGCCGGAGACGGGCCTTTTGGCCCGGATGCATTCCGGCCCGTCTCGCAGACCACTTCAACCTGCCATTGATCGTTCACCCAGAGACCAATGACATCCACTGGGAGTCCCCACGAAGCGACCACGTCCACTCCTTTTCGGATGTCTTCCAGGTGATCCTCGGGAGCTACCGGATTTCCGGCGCACCCATAATGGCCGACGACGGCGACCACCCGCGATTTGTGCGCTCCGGTCGAGACCATGACCTTGCTCTTGACCGGCTCCAGCACGGCTTCCAACTCGTTCGCCAGGATTCCGTCGGCCCCGGCCTCGGTAATCGTATCGACATAACGGACGCCGAATCGGCCTCGCATCCATTCCGCGACCGGATCTTGCGCGCGCCCGTCAATGCAGTTAATGGCGGTCGCGAAGGTATGTTCTGCCACCTGGAGCACCCTTTCCACGGCATCAACGATCGGCCGGTGACCGGCCCATCTCCATCCAGCACGGAGCCGGAGGGATGCTGGTGTATCGGCCACCGGCCTTTCGCCTTCCCGGAACCCGCGCCGCCATGACTATTCCAGGTCGCGCCCGGTTCGGCAAACCGCGTTCAAACCGCGTGTGAAGGCCGTGGACTTCGGTACTAGGGCGTCTGGCGCAAGAGCCGGCTGATCGGCACCGGCTGCTCCTCGGTGGGGGAGTCATCCATGCTGTACGGCGCATATTCCGCCGCGTAGTGCGCCTCGAGCTCCGGCAGCCAGGTCCGAATCTCTTCCCGGCGCTGATCCAGGGATTCGAGCTCAGCCTGCATATCGCGGATCGCCGACGAGATGAAGAGCCGGCCGAGCTTGGTCCGCCGCCAGGAGCGATCCTTCAGCGCCTCCAGCGCCTCCAGTTTCCCGGCGATTTCGGTCCGGCGCTCGGCAATGGATCCCAACTCCTCACGCATCCCGACGATGGTATAGGAGAGGAGCGTGGGATGGGCCTTGGCCAACGCCCAGGGATTCTCCATCCGCGTTCCGTTTGTCCGGTGAGGAGCTGTGGTCACCATGGCATCGCCTCTCGTCTAGGATTTCCGCTTCACCACGCACCATATTTACCCCCTACTCTAGCGGGAGGCGGAGCCCTTTCCACCGGTCAACCGGCCAGGTCAGCGCTGGCCGGAACGGCAAAGAAGGATGGCTACTGCGTGGGAGAGGTGAGGAGCCCAAGCTCGATGGCACGGACGGCCGCCTGGGTCCGGTCGGAGGCGCCAAGTTTACTGATAATGTTTTCGATATGAAATTTCACGGTACTCAGGCTAATGCTCAGGCTGAAGGCAATCTCGCTGTTGGTCTTTCCTTCGGCCAGCAGCCGGAGCACCTCATACTCCCGCGGGGTCAACGGCTCCACCGGCGGGCCTTGCCGGGGAGAGGCCGTGCTCGCGATCCGGCGAAGGAGCTGCGCCGCCAGCTCCGGCTTCAAGGGGCTCTCTCCGCCGATCACCTGCCGCACCGCCGTAGTGATCTCATGGCGCGTCGCGCCCTTGAGGACATAGCCGGCCGCGCCCGCCTTGAGGGCCTGGATGAGGTAGTCCGGATTCTCATACATCGTCACGATAATGACGCTGGTCGTAGGACACTCCTGCTTGATCGCCTGGGTGGCTGCGAGGCCGTCCATCTCCGGCATGCGCACGTCCATGAGGACGAGATCGGGCCGCAGCCGGCCGCAGAGCGCGATCGCTTCCTGGCCATTCGCCGCCTCGCCCACCACCTCCAGCCCCTCTTCGCGAGCGAGAACACCGCGAAGACCGGCACGAGCCAGGTCATGGTCATCAACGATCACGACTCGGGCTGGACGAAACTCTCCGGCACGTGGCCGCGTCTCATAGCTCATGTACAACGGCTCCCTCCAGCGGGACCTCAACGGTCACGCGGGTACCTCCACCAGGTTGACTCTCAATGATACAGTGGCCGCCCAACCATGCGATTCGCTCCCGCATTCCGGGGAGTCCAACACGCTCTCCGGCGCCACCCTCCCGGACCCCAGCAGGATCGAACCCCCGGCCCCAGTCCTGGACGTCGAGATAGACCGAATTCCGGCGCCGTTCGAGCGTGACATTCGCTTGCGTGGTCTGCGCGTGTTTCCGCACGTTGGTCAGCGATTCCTGAGCCACGCGGAACAGGGCTGTCTCAACGAGGGGAGGCAAGCGATTTTCTCCCAGCCGTTCCTGATAGTCGATCCGCCACCCTTCCGCCCGCAATTCCTCGACGTGCAAGCGGAGCGCGGCCGCCAGCCCGAAGTCATCCAGCGTGGTCGGCCGCAAGTTGTTCACCACGCGGCGGGCGTCCCGTACCGTGCGGCGGGCCAATTCCACCGCGCGCTCCAGATCTTCCCGCGCCTCGGGCGTGCCGGGCGGGTAGTCATGCGCGTAGGTCTCCAGGTGAAGCTGAGCCGCATTGGCAACCTGCGCGAGTTCGTCGTGCACTTCATACGATACCCGGCGCCGCTCTTCCTCCTGCGCGACCAGCAGGCGCCCGACCAGGTTCTGGAGCTGTTGCTTGCTCTCGGCCAACTCCCGGTACAGCCGCGTGTTGTCGACCGCAAGCGCCGCGCGGCGCGTCAGAACTTCCGCCAGAGCAAGATCCCCCGGACCATAATGGCGCCCCGACTCAGCGGAGATAAACGTGATCGTTCCGAGTGTCCGCTTTCGGGCAACGAGCGGGACGATCATCGCCGATTTCGGATCGACTTGTCGCATAAGCGCGAGATCCTCAGTTCCATGGGCGATATCCACCAATACCGGCTCCGGGATCTCCGGATAAATTTCTGATTGTCCGGTACGCATGACCCTGGGAACCCCGAATGGCGCATCTAAATCCGGGACATAGCGATGATCGCGCGCCTGAACCTCGTCGCTCCGAGATGCGTTGAGTTTCGCGGTCGCGACCCGGCGGATGGCCCCATCCGGCTCGATCACATCGACCAGGCACCAGTCCGCCAGCTCCGGAACCGCCAGATCGGCCATACTCGCGAGGGTTGTGCGCCAATCGAGCGAGCCGGCCAGCAGCGCGCTCGCTTCAAAAAGAAAGGCGAATCGCCGCTGGGCCCGCTCAGCCTCGGCACGCGCCAGCTTTTCCCGGATTTGTGCCGCCTCGGCTCGCCGGTAGGCGGAACGGAGCGCGGCGGTAAGCCAGGAGATCAGCAGCGCCGCCAGGAGGAACAGAAACAGCTCCAGGAAGCTGCTCTGGGTCATGGCCAGGGAATGCGTCGGCGGAAGGAAGAAGTAATCCGTGACCAGTGCGGCGATCGCGATGGCCAGCAGCCCCGGCCCCAAACCACCGTACCAGGAACTGACGACGACGGCCGCGAAGAAAAGGATGAACGGGGCGGTTGTACCGATCAGCCTGGTGTAGAGCAGCGTCAGCAGTAACGCGAGCGCGCTTGTGAAGAATGCCAGGGAGTACCGGACGAGCGCCGATCGCGTCATCCGGGGTCGATGCGGGTCCCCGCCATCGGTGTCGACGCCTTCCCCGGAATTCCGGGCCGCCACAGTTCCCATGTCACCAGCCGGATCGGCACCCGTGTGATCGATCATATCCATGAGAAAGCCTACCCGAAACCCCTGGTATGGACAAGCGAGCTGCCGATCCGGGTGCGCGCCAGAGTTTTGCACGGTTGGAGTTGACTGGTCGTGACCCCGCAATTGGGGTGCTCGCGATTACCAGCCGATCCGTCCAGCAGCGCGCGTCCGGTTTACCGCCGCGA
>CADEOZ010000062.1_pt1 | contig 6175 bp, 5 predicted proteins | sample 7288031 | NCBI WGS metagenome assembly CADEOZ01 (sample SAMEA6638613, study PRJEB37532) | metagenome | isolation source: wastewater | place: Germany | collected 2017-05-22 | reverse complement strand
GGGTTAGGGGTGGGGGCTGCTCGGGTGAGGGCCGTTTACGAAAAGATCTACTCGAACGGGAACGATCCGATATCCTGCTCGGATATCGCCGATCCCACGGGATGGTGCGTTCTCCGCTCCGGAGTGACGTTGTTCGCGGGGTCCGGCGTACGGTGCCGGTCCCGGCGCGCCCGCTCGGCACGCGTCGGGCGAGGAGCGGCAGATTCGCGGGGGCCAATGAGCGCGGTGCCGATATCCCGGCCGGCAAGGGAGACCCGGCCACGGGCCGGAACGGTGACGGCCGCAGCGAGCGCGACCAATAAAAGCACCATCTGGGTCAGCACCATCGGAGCCTGAATCTTCCCGAGGGCGGCAAGTCCCGACCCGGTCGTCGAGAGAATGACCAGATACAGCGCCACCGCGACCAGTGGCACCCAGGCCCGCCAGCCCGGCCGGATCACCGGAGCGAGGAACGTGCCCATGGCGGCGATAAGGTAGGCACTCGATAGGACCGCGGCGACGGTCACGTCCCGATAGCTGTCGAGAACCGTCGTGAGCGCGAGAACCTGCAACACGCCCGGCAGCAGGAGGAGCGGCGCACCGCCAGGGAGACGTGTCCGTCCCAACCATTTCGCCAGCGCCGCTATCCCGGCAAGCGCCGCGATGGCGGGCACGTAGATCTCCAGATAGGCGAGCCAGCCACCGGCTTGAAGTGGAGCTTCTCCGGCCGCGACGTACCCCGCCAGCACGAGAGGCGGGGTGAGGAAGGCCAGGGCGAGGACATCGTTCAACCAGACAACACCCCAGGCAGGCATCCCGAGCCGCCACGCCAATCCGACACCGGCAACGAGAAAGAGCACGAGCGCGATGACGATTGCCGATGCCCAGGATCGCAACTGAGGTGTCATTAGCGGCACCGCGAAAGCGGCAGCGATAGCGATCCGGCCAAGCCCGGAGAGGGTCCAGACAGACAGCCGCCCGGTGAGCAGCCTGCCTCCGCGCCATCCCGGCTGATCAGCAGCCCTGTCAAGTTCGGGTACAGGTGGTTCCCATCGCTTCATCGTTCACCGCTCAATGGCTTCACCGGAAGTCCCCGGCTCTGCTGGTACCACCACGTCACCAAGATCGCAATCCAGGCAGGAGTATAGCACGCGCCCCTCATCACCTCTCGGGTTACCGCCCCTTCCAGCGCTCCGGCCCGTTCCGGCTGGTCAGGCGGGTGCTACCATTGATGCCGGAGTGTACGCGGCCGGTTACGCCGCGTTCGGCTGAAACCGTAGGGTGGGATCACCATGGCGGAAGAACCGGGCAGGATCGGCGTCTTTGGCGGCACGTTCGATCCGGTCCATATCGGGCACCTCATCATTGCCGAGGAGTTCCGGTACCGGCTCCGGCTCGACCGCGTCCTGTTTCTCCCCGCGCGCCAGCCGCCGCATAAAACCGACCGGGAGATCACTCCGGAGGCGCACCGGGTGGCGATGCTTCAACTCGCGCTCGCCGGCAATCCCTCCTTTACGCTCTCCACGGTCGATCTCGACCGGCCGGGCCCATCGTTTACGGCCGATAGCCTGGAGATCCTCCACCGGGAGTATCCGGCGTCCACACTCTATTTCTTGATGGGCGAGGATTCCCTTCGCGATTTGCCGACCTGGCATGATCCGAACCGGATCGCGCGCCAGGCATACTTGGGGGTGGCGCTGCGACCAGACGTCACGCTGGACGTTGAAGCAGTCGTACGCCAGGTGCCGGAGGCACGAGGGCGGATCGAGATGGTGAGTGTCCCGCTGATCGGCATTTCCTCCCAGTCGATCCGCCAACGCGTTCGGGAGGGGTTACCCATCCGGTATCAGGTCCCCCTGCAGGTGGAACGCTACATCGAGCAACAGGGGCTGTACCGGTAACGATTGGGGCGTCTCCTTTCGATTTTGACATGCGGCCGGAATGAAGCCTATAATCGGATGCCCCGCTATGGTTACCCGGTAACATGGAGGCGGCGGTCTCCGTCCGAACGTAGGCAAGTGGTGCAGAGGAGTTCTTCACATTGCGGATCAAGCCCTGGTACATGCTCCTGTTGATCCTCATCCTCGCCGGCGCGGCGACCTGGGTCGATCTTCCGGGGCAAACAGCAGATCCATTCGGATTGAAAAAGGGCATCACCATTCATGAGGGACTCGACCTCCAGGGTGGTCTCCAGGTCGTGCTCCAGGCACATCCGCCGGCCGGAGTAACCGTCAACAACGACGCGTTGCTCGGCACGCGTGACACGATCGCGCGGCGGGTCAATGGCCTCGGCGTGAGCGAACCCTTGATCCAAACGCGTGGTAGCGATCAAATCATTGTCGAACTCCCGGGCGTCAAGGACCCTGAGAACGCGGTGAAGATCCTCCAGCAAACGGCCTTGTTGGAGTTCATCGACCCGCAGGGTCAATTCCTGCCCGAAGGCACCGTCGTCAATACCTCGCTTGGCCCAGCAACAGATGCCGAGGCAGCCACCGCCTCCCCGTCGCCCGCGGCCAGCGAAAGTCCAGCGCCGTCGGCCTCGCCCGCGGCATCACCGGCAGCCTCCGGGCCAACCTACACGACCATCGTCACCGGTGCCGATCTGGAAGACGCCTACCCGGCGACCGACAACGTCGGGGCTCTCGTGGTCGGGTTCAAGTTCAAGCCCGATCCTGGCAAGAAGCTGCAAGAGTTCACCAGACAGAATATCGGGAGGCCGCTGTCGATCGTGGTCGACAAGAAGGTGATCAATACCGCGAGGATCCAGGATGCGTTTGGTCCGACCGGGCAGATTACCGGAATGAGCGCCGACGAAGTCAACGCGCTGGTCCTCCAACTTAAATCCGGCGCGCTGGCCGTGCCACTTGAGGTCGTGCAGAGCCGCACCGTCGGACCGACCCTAGGTAGCGACTCCATCGACAAGAGCTTGATCGCCGGGATCGTGGGTTTGAGTGTGGTCGCGTTGTTCATGATTCTCTATTACCGCTTCCCGGGCGTACTGGCGGTCGTCGCGCTGTTGATCTACACTGCGCTGGTCTTCGCGCTGTTCAAATTGATTCCGGTCGTGTTGACCGTGGCCGGTATCACCGCCTTTATCCTGTCGATCGGCATGGCGGTCGACGCGAACGTGCTCATTTTCTCCCGCATGAAGGAAGAATTGCGCTTAGGCCATAATATCCGCCGGTCGATCGAAGCGGGATTCGACCATGCCTGGCCATCGATTCGCGACTCCAATATCTCGACAATGATCACCGCGGTGATTCTCTACTGGTTCGGGAAATACACTGGCGCCAGCATCATCCAAGGATTCGCGCTGACGCTCTTCGTCGGTGTGGCGATCAGTATGTTCACCGCGATCACCGTGACCCGGACGTTGCTCCGCGTCTTCCTGACATCGAGCATCTTCCACAACCGCTGGTGGTACGGCATCGAGTCCGAATCTACATCGCCGGCTCAATCATCGAGTACGAGCATCGGAACTGCTGATTAGCCAACGGGCAGGGCATCCGGTCCGTGCCTGGGAAGGATGAGGGCGCGCAAAGCCAATGCTCAATATTGTAGGTAGACGATACTGGTGGTTCCTCCTATCGCTGATCATCATCCTGCCGGGGATGTTCTCCCTGGTCACGCATGGATTGCGGCTCAGCATCGACTTCACTGGTGGCACGCTCTGGGAGCTCCAGATGAGCCGGCCGGTGCAGCCCGGCGAGGTCAAAGCCGTCCTGGCGGACCATGGGTACGACGACTCGCTGGTCCAGACCACGCAGGACAACGGCCTGATGATCCGGATGAAGGAACTGAAAGAGGGATCGCCGGAAAAGGATAAGATTGTCTCCGACCTCAAGGCCAAGTTTGGTGATTTCAAGGAGCTCCGGATCGAATCGGTCGGCCCGACACTCGGCACTGAGATCCGGAACCGGGCCATGATTGCCGTCTTCTTCGCGTCGATCGGCATCCTCGCCTATATCGCCTACGCCTTCCGGAACACCAAGAATCCCTTCCTGTACGGTACCGCCGCGATTATTGCCATGCTCCATGATGTCGCGATCGTGGTTGGTATCTTCTCGATTCTCGGCTGGGTCGAGGGGGTTGAGATCGATTCCCTCTTCGTCACCGCGCTTCTGACGGTCATCGGCTTCTCGGTTCACGATACGATCGTCGTGTTCGACCGGATCAGGGAGAACCTTGGACGGCGCGCTGGGCGAACGTTCGAGCAGACCGTCAACTACAGCGTGGTCCAGACCATGGTCCGGTCACTGAACACGTCGCTCACGGTCGTCTTCACCCTGCTGGCGCTCTACCTGCTCGGCGGGGAGACGATCAAGTACTTCGTCCTGGCGCTCCTCATCGGCATCGTGGCCGGCACCTATTCATCGATCTTCAACGCCAGCCAGATCGTCGTGGTGTGGCACAACCGGGAGATCCACCGGTTCCTGGCGCGGCTCCGGGGACAGAGCCAATCGAGTGTTACCGCCTAGGGCCGGGCGCGTTCATGACTGACCGGCCCCGGATCGGCGTACTTGGAGGCGGGATCGCGGGGCTGACCGCGGCCTACCGGCTCAGCCGGCGTGGCTGCGATGTCATCCTTTGGGAGCGCGCGACCCGGCTAGGTGGCCAGGCCGCCGCATTCCCGATCGCCGGCACCGCGCTGGAATACTTCTATCACCACCTCTTCATGAGCGATCGCGACATCGCCAATTTGATGGACGAGCTCGGCATTGGCGACCACCTAATGTGGCTTCCCTCCCGTGTGGGGTTTTACGCGGACGGCCGGATCTATCCCCTCACCAGCGCCACCGATCTGCTCAGGTTGAGTGCCATCCCCCTCCTCGACCGGCTGCGAATCGGCTTCGCGACGCTGTACCTCCAGCGAACGCGCGATTGGCGGAAGTTCGAGTCGGTAACCGCCGCTGGCTGGCTACGCCGGGCCATCGGGCAACGCGCGTTCGACCGGGTCTGGGGCGCGCAGCTCCGGGCCAAGTTCGGGCCCCGGTATGACCAGGTGGCCATGACCTGGTTTTGGAACAAAGTCTACCTGCGGACGCAGTCCCGCCGGTCGCCGCTTGAGACCGAACACCTCGGCTACATCCGTGGAAGCTTCAACGTCCTGATCGACCGCCTCGCCGAAGCGATCCAGGAGCATGGTGGCACCCTGCGTCCGGGCATCCCGATCGTGAGGATCGAACGGCAAGGGGACGAATGGATCGTGCGAACAGAAAGCGGCGAAGAAACGCGCGTCGACGCGATCGTGGCGACCGTCCCATCGCCGGTACTCCTCCGGCTCCTCCCAGCCTTACCACGTGCCTACCGCGAAAAGCTCACCGGCGCCGTTTATCAGGCCGCGGTGACCGTTTTACTCCAGACATCGCGTCCACTGACCGATATTTACTGGCTCAATATCGGTGATCCAACGGTGCCCTTCACCGGGATCATCGAACACACCAACTTTATCGGGCCCGAGCATTACCAGGGATCGCACCTCATCTACGTCAGCAAGTACGTGGATCAGGACCATCCCTTCCTGACGATGCCGGATGAGCAGGTCTTTGCCGAGTACATCGCGCATCTCCCGAAGATCAACCCGGACTTCGAGCCGGGCTGGATTGAACGGTACTGGGTGTTCCGGGAACGGGCTGCCCAGCCGATTATCGGCCTCAACTACTCGGAGCGAATCCCCGATCACCGTACTCCGTTGCCCGGCCTCTACCTGGCCAATACCGCCCAAATCTACCCGGAAGACCGCGGAACGAACTACAGCGTCCGGCTCGGCAACGTCGTTGCCGAACTCGTCATGCGTGATCTCCGCGCGGCCCAAGCACCGGATCGGGCGCGCGTCAGTGCCGGCAGCCTTCGCGTTGGCGATTGACCGATGACGTACACATCGCGCGGCGGCCAATCGATGGCCAGGGGGGCCTTGCCGGCAGCGCGACGGTCAACCGTCCGCGCTTACGGAACGAAGTCGGCTCAAGGCCGGCTGTACGGGGTTCAGTGAGGCAACTCCTCGTCATTCTGAGCGTCGGCCCCGTCATTCTGAGCCGTCATGGTCGAAGGCCGCCACCTGGGGATGAAAATCGTATGGTTGCTTCATCGGGCGCGGCAAGCAGCGCCCCTACCGGAATGGCTTGTAGGGGCGCTGCTTGCTGCCACCGGTTCCAACTAATGGCTGACCTCCTTCCGGGAGCCGCACTTCCGTTGC
>CADEOZ010000143.1_pt1 | contig 6637 bp, 6 predicted proteins | sample 7288031 | NCBI WGS metagenome assembly CADEOZ01 (sample SAMEA6638613, study PRJEB37532) | metagenome | isolation source: wastewater | place: Germany | collected 2017-05-22 | reverse complement strand
TTCCAAAACAGACAGGGACACCAGGTGATGATCTGGTCTCTTGGGGGCTCGCGATGCTCGTCAGCGAGATCGCCGGCCAGAATGTTGTCCTGCGTGACGACGGTGCCCACTTCGCGATTGAGTCCCCGGTACCGCTCGACGAACTATTGGAGCGGGCGGCGAGCCACGAGCTTAGCAGCATGCTGCGGCTTCCGTGGCTGGGATCGACGGAGAAGCAGCGATTGCCAGCCAAGGGGATCGAGTGGGTTGATCGCGATGGCTTGCGTGATGACTTTGAGCGCATCCGGCAGGCACGGCAGAGCGGAGCCGATCAGCCTCAAGGGGGTGATGCACCGGGGGTGGTGATCAGCGACGAGCGAGCCAAGAGGTACCCCCTCTATCGCGCCCTCACCAATCCTGGCACCCAATGGAACGGGTTCAATGCCTTCGTCGAGGTCGTCCAGCGGCAGCTTCTATCGGCTGCGGGCCTGCGGGTGATTCTCGCAGCGTTCGATGAACAGGATCCCCTGGATGACGCGCGGCTTGATGAAGCGATCAAACGCCTAGGGATCACCAAGAGCGGCGATCGCTGGCGTAATCCGCCGGGCTTCCTCTATCCAGGACTGAACAAGGGCCCGACGATGCGTCTGCACCGGGAATCGGGCGGCACAATTGGCCCGGCTGCACACGCCGATTGGAGAATGGCTGATCGTGGCGATCGGAGTATTATCCATCTGTATCTCGCATACGTCGGCTACTTTGCTGTCTGCACCTTGTTAGACGCCAAGGATGAGGGGCGGGCGGTACTGGTTCCCTCTCCCGGCGAGGTTCGACTTCCGGCTGCGCTGCCGCATCTGGCACAGGCTGCGGTGTACTACAGCACCCTCGAGGATTACCTGCTGGCGCGTGCCGCGCTCGCCTATGGCCGGGCGGCGCTGCACTACTGGCAGGACCTCCGTCCGGCCCAGCAGTCGCGCTATGGCGGGCCGCATCTCGTGCTGCGTGGAATCCATCTGGGTATCTACTGGATGCCCAGCGGAAATACCTATGGTCTCCGCCATCAGGGATTCGCGCCCCTGCCCGCCTGGTTGCGAAGCGTCCTCCAGCAAGAAGGATTCGATGTCACCTTATCGACCATCGAACTCCATGAACGGCGCATCGCGAATATCCGGGGTCCCCGGCGCGACGAGAAGCAGCTCTCGGAAGAGCAACGCATGGCCTTGACCGGTTACGCCGCGTCACTCAGCAGCGGTGTCCGGGAATGGCTCGCGGCGGTGCGGGCCTGGCTCCCGGCGGCGCGTAGCATCGAAGCGACCCGGTCGCTTGGTCTTTGGCATACCGATGAGATAGGGAGGATCGTTATGGCGCTTGACCCAAAGACTGATGTGCTCGCGATGATCGAGCACGAGAGCTTCCGGCGGGTTGCCGGGGCTATCCGGGCAGCGACCGTCTTCGCCCATTACGCGCGGATCAACCGGCGGCAAGGTGGTGGGACGGAAGAGCAGGGTTTCGATCCCGATTATGAACTGATCACGACGCTCTCCGAGGCGGCCGATCGCGGCCCGGCCGAGTTCCTCCGGGCGTTGTTCGCGTTTGCCGCCCACTACAACGACCAGACCATGCGACGGAACGAGCGGATCCAGCCGCACCACCGCCGGGCGATGATCCGTACCGAGGACCTGGATCAGATCGCGGTCTGGTCGCTGGCAGATAAGCGTGGACTCGTGCCGGCAGCACTGCTGGCCTATGGTAGCAGTCTGCTGCCCAAGCGAGATGGGGACTCGGCGGTCGAAGCGGCGCCGGCTGAGCTGGTGACGAACGGCATAACGGCGAATGGGGAGGAGTAACCAGCACAGGTGGATCGAGATACCAATTACCGGCTGATTTTGCGCTCAGCGGACCGCTGAGTATTTGGAGGGCAAGGAGAACGGGATGGACAATCAGTCGACGGAGGCAATCCTGGCCGCGCTCACGGAGCCAACGATCACCGGTGTGAGTGTGGCCGCACGGGTGCGGCTCGCGGCCCACGCCTTGAACAACGAAGGAAGCCGGAACAACGCGCTGATCCCACGTCAGGTAGATGTCGTCCAGGGGGATGACGTGGTGCAGACGAATGCCATCTCTGGGGATAGCCTCAAACACACGTTTGTCGATCACCTGCGGCGGGTGGCCCAGGATGGCCAAGGCGGGGATGCTGGTTTGCCCATCTGCTCTGCCTGCGCGCAAGGGAACCCGAATCGGCTAAACGCCGTCGCTGAGTTCCAACAGATTGCCAAGAGCAAGGTCGGTAACGAGGAGGTGATCCGCGAGCTGATCCAACGCTGCGTGATCGACGATGTGGCCGGACTCCTGATCACCCAGGGGAACCGGAACGCTCCCCGGCGGACAGCCGCGCAGTTTGGCTGGGAGCTGGGCGTGCCGGATCGGGTCCGGACCGGCCGCTACATGCATCTCAAGCTGGTGCCGGGTGCCCCCGCGGCCGAGAGCACCGACGGATCGAACCTCGGCCAGAATCTCTTTACGCGTCCGGCCTCCAGCGGCGACTATGCGTTCGTCGCCCAGCTTGACCTGGCGCGGATCGGCGTCAACGACATCACCTGGCAGCCAGTGCTGTCCGAAGACGCCCGGCGCCAGCGGCAGGCAGCCGCGCTGGAAGCGCTGTATCTGACGGTGGCCAACCACGAGGGTGCGCAGCGCAACACCCAGCTTCCCCACCTCTCCGCGGCCAGCGGCGCGGTCGGGGTCTCCACCTCGTCCTTGCCGCCGGTCCTCTTCAGCCCGCTTGCCGAAGATTTCGTCGAGCAGATGCACGCCATCGCGAACGCCTTCGGGCGGCTCGGCCGGGACCTCTTCGTCATCCCGTTCGATACCGTGGCGGAGCTGGGTCAGATCCTCTCGGTTTTGAGTGGGCGCGTCCGTCCACCAGAGCTGAGCGTGGCGGAGTGACGCCGATGCATGCGGTAATACGTTACCATGTGCCGAGCCTGTTCAGCGCCCGGGCGCTCGCGAGCAACGCCTTCTCGGCGCGTACGCTGCTCTGTCCGACGCCGGCGATGGTGAAGATGGGGCTCCTGGCCACCCTCCTCCGTCGAGATGGCGCTGCCCAGGCTCAGCACCATCTCGATTGGCTGGCTCCGGTCAAGGTCGCCTGGGCGCCGGCCCCAGTGATGGCCGTCAGCGCGGCAACAATCCGCGTCTGGAAGGAGGAGACGAAGAATGACAAAGACCGGATATCCCTTAGTCCATTGAAGCTGTCGGTCGGCCTGCGCGAGTACGTCCATATGGAGGAGTCATTCGGTATCGCACTCCTTGATCTCCCCGAGGAGCATCGGGATGATCTTGCGTATGGACTGACCCATCTTCGCGCGCTTGGGAATGCTGAATCCATGGTCCAGCCACTTGGTCCGGTCGAGTGGCTGGACGAACTCCCGGCCGGCTTCGTGGGGCTCAGCGCGCCGGAGGAGATGGCCGGGGAGATCGCCGCCGTCCTCGACGATCTCGGTAGTGCGCCCCGCTTCGAGCGGCTTTCGGTATATCGCCCGAATGGGGGTGCGGCGGTCCCCCGGCTTGGTGACGACCGGGTGCGGGTGCTGCTCCGGCTCCCGCTCCGGGTCCGGCGGCGTCTGGCCGACAGCTATATCGTGGAGCGACTATGACGGCCGGAACGATCGCGTGGCGTGGCGAGGTCGAGTTGGCGGTGACGGGCTGGCATCATCCCCCGACGACGCTTCACGCGGTGGGGCACGCCTTCTTCCTCCAGTTAATCCGCTCAGCCAGCCCCGCCGCGGCGCAGCTTCTCCACGACGCGGGAGTTCGAAAGCCATTGGCCCTTTCGCCTCTGCGCATCGAGCCTGTCGCGAATGGCATGGCCCGTGGGCGTCTCATCGTCAGCGCTTGGGAGCCTGAGATCGTGCGCCTGATCGGCGACGCGCTGGCCGGGAGTTTGACACTGGTGAAGGAGATCCGGGGCTGTCCAGCGCTGGTCACCGGCTTTCGGCCGGAGCCGGAACTACCCCTGAACCGGCTGCTCGTATTGGATCGGGTGCCAGCGTCGGTCGCGGTACGGTTCGCATCACCCACCTTCTTCAGCCTTGGCCGGCGCTATGGACGTCAGCAGTACGGGCTCGTGCCGGTTCCTGAGCTGGTCGCCGGTTCCTGGCTGAAAACATGGCTTGCAGCAGGTGGCGAGGCTTTTGAGGCGGAAATCTCGCCGGGCTGGCTCGCCGAGCGGGTAGTTATCCATGAGATTCCCCACCTAACGACGGAGACGGTCGATGGCGGAAAGACCGCGTTGACCGGTTTCCGCGGTGAGGTTCGTTACGCCTGGACCGGGCCGGAACCCTGGGGAAGAACGCTTTTGGCCGCGCTCGCCCGGTTCGCCGGTTACTGCGGTACCGGCGCCAAGACCGGCTACGGCTTTGGCGTCACCGTACCGCTTGGATTATCAGCCGGGCCTGAACCGGCTTCCCGGCCATTATCACCGGCCGTGCAAGGAGGTTGAGGTGGGACCTGACCTCTGGCCGCCACCGCGCTCCGATGTCTCGGAACATGATGATCTGATCCCGATCCGGATGGTCGAATCGCTTGCCTACTGCCCGCGTCAAGCCTGGTACCACTTCGCCGCTGGTGAGGACGTACTCAACGAGCATATGGAACGCGGGTTAGGCAGGCACCGCACGTTTGCCGAGGCGGAGACCGCAGAGGAGGCGCCGCCAGGGTACCGGAGATACCGGCACCTGGCGGTGACCGCTCCGGATCTGGGCGTAACGGGTGTGCTGGATGAACTCGAAATTGGGGAAGCCGATATCCGGATCACCGAATATAAGACCACCCGGCTGACGCGTCAGGTTTGGCCTGGAGTCCGCTTGCAACTCGCGGTTCAGTACTTAGCGCTCCGGGAACACGCGGAATCTTCCCGCTGGAATGCCCCGCCGCTGCCGGGCCGCGTTCAACTCCGGGTCTATTTCGCGGACTCCCGGCGCTACCGATCGGTACGCTGGGACGCAAAGCTGGAAGCCGAAGCGCGGGCCGCGGTGATGCAGGCTCGTGTGGTAATGGGTATGACCGTACCACCGCCGGGGAACGTCGGCCCGCGCTGCGACAACTGCCAGTACGAGCCGGCCTGCCTTCCGTTTATAACCCCGATCTGGAGCGAGACACGATGACGACCCTGTATATCACGAAAGATCATGCCTTCGTCCGGAAGCAAGGCGGATCACTGCTTGTCAAGAGTCAGGATGGCGAGACCGATCGCTTACCGCTCGAACGGATCGACCAAGTGGTGTGCGCCGGTGATATCTCTTGGAGCGGCGCGGCATTGCGTGAACTCGCCGAACACGGAATCGGGGTCGCCTATCTTGGACCACGAGGGGAATGGGTAGGGCGTTGGGAGCCGAAGGAAGCGAAAACCGTGCCGCTCCGTCGTGTGCAATACCGGGCTTCAGACGATCTGGAACAATCACTGAAGGTCTCCGGCGGCTTTATCGATGGGAAGATTCGGAACTGCCGCTCGCTACTCCAGCGGGCACGGCGTGACGGACTACTGACCGAGTGTCCGGAGATCGATGCGCTCGGACGGCTGCGGACGCTGGCCGAGAAGGCGTCGACCTTGGATGCACTGCGCGGGATTGAAGGGGAGGCTGCCGCAACGTACTTCCGAGCCTATGGGCGGATCGTAAGCCGACACGGGTTCGAGTTCACCACCCGCGTACGCCGGCCGCCGAACAACCCGATCAACGCGCTTCTCTCCTTTGGCTACGCACTTCTGACCGCAAGTTGCGCGAGTGCTGCGCGGACCGTCGGTTTCGACGCCCATATCGGGTTTCTGCACCGGGACCGCTATGGCCGAGAATCGCTGGCGCTGGATTTATGCGAGGAGTTCCGGCCGATCATCGTCGACGCGCTGGTAGCAGGAATCGTAAACCGGCGTGTGCTTCGCCCCGATGATTTTGAGATCAACCCAACATCGGTCATGCTTCAGCCGGCCGCGCGCCGGCGATACTTGGAACTCTATTCCCGGAAGCTAGCGGATGAGATTCAGCATCCGGTGCTGCGGGTACGGGTAAGCCATCAACGGGCGATCGAGCTTCAGGCGCGAGCGCTCGCGAAGGTCTTGACTGGGGAACTGGAACGATACATCCCCTTTTCAAAGCGGTAGGGGTGGCAGATGGCCTACAATCAACGGACACTCGTTGTCGTTGCCTACGACATTCCGCAGGACCGGAGGCGCGGGAGGATCGCGAAGACGCTGCTCGGGTTCGGTGCGCGGATCCAAGGGAGCGTGTACGAACTCTGGCTGACCAAGCGAGAGATCGAACGCTGTTGGGATCAAGTGACTGCTCTGGCCGCGAAGGGTGACATGATCCGGTTCTACTTGCTCTGCGACAGTTGTGTTGGCCGGACGCGGACAATTGGAATGGAGCTTCCGGAGGAGGAGGTGAGTTTCATCGTATGACGGGCGCGCGGATCGAAGTAACCCCCCCAATCCCGGACCTTTCGCGCTGGCAAAAACCCTTGTCTCGGCAAGGAGAATGGCGCAAAGGCCTCGCTTCACAGTCCCGGTACGCGGTCCATTCGCATCGATCCGCGCGATTGCGGTATCCTATACGCGGAATTTGTTGTCGTGCTGCGGATTTTTGTGCTCCAAAGCGCGAGGTGT
>CADEOZ010000129.1_pt1 | contig 7701 bp, 7 predicted proteins | sample 7288031 | NCBI WGS metagenome assembly CADEOZ01 (sample SAMEA6638613, study PRJEB37532) | metagenome | isolation source: wastewater | place: Germany | collected 2017-05-22 | reverse complement strand
CCGAGGAAAACACAAAACCCAAACGCCGGTCGTTGAATGGCGCCGACATCGAGCAGTATATGCATTTCCTCAGAAGACTCCACGTTGATGACTATGGAGAAATCACCGTTTGCCCCGGGGAGAATCGAAAGGTAGTGAAACGACGAACGATGGCAGCCGCCACTCAACTTGGCTTAGCAATCAAGTGGCGTGAAAGCAGGGATGGGAACAAACTGCTCGTAGAGATGTTGGGCGACGAACAGGAGCGGAGACACCTGGCGCTTGAGCGGTTATTCTTCTTTAGTGATGGGGTGTTTGCAATTTCTATCACATTACTCTCATTAAGTATTCTCGATCTTATACCCACACATATCACATCACCATCGCAGGCATTAGGATCTCTACACCAATTTCAGTCACTTCCTGATTTCCGAATACATTTTTTACTGTTCATAATCAGCTTCCTATCGATTGGATTCATATGGATCAGCCATAATCATCTCTTCCGGTATACGGTTTTAGAAGATGTAGTTAGTTATATCTTAGTAATTAATCTTCTGCTCTTGTTACTAGTAGTTCTCATTCCATTTACCTCACATCTGGCCGCTGTTTTTAATAACCGTGATGCATGGATCATGTTTATAATGAATATAGTCCTAATCTACGTTCTCATTATTATACTTGGTGAGCTACTGCACACGAACTTGTTTATGTCTATTCAACTCAGCATCCGTCAACATACCGTTCGCTTTCTTAGAAAACTTGATATATTCTCTGATCCATAAATATTATGATCCGATTGTTACGGCTCACCGTGGTCTCTCCATTGCCGATGGCTTTCAGACTGAAGCCGGAGCAGTCAAGCCGGATGGAAACCCATGCGCGGTGCAGGTAGGCTCTAGTTCCCAGAACGACCCAGGAGAGTGTTTGGTCTCAGCACGTCACACGGTTTGACCAGCACCGATCACTTGTCGTTCGTTGGTGGAGCCGGTGCGTGATTGATGATCCCGGTCGTCGGCGGCACCGCATAGGTCGATCCCGGCTTCACCGACGCCGGGTCGAATGACATCATCACAACGATCCACACCAGTACCAGTCCAACCAGAGCCAGCCAGGCTCGATCCGCGCTCAGCTTTTCCTCCGTCATCGGCCCACTCTCTTTCTCCGGGCATCAGGCTCTCCGAGGTAAGGTGCCCGGTTCCTCCCGTCGTCGTACCTTGCACCTCCAGACTAGCCGGTACCCGGCCGGCATCATCGTGATTCCGTTCAGATGTTGCTAAGAAGGTGTGTAACCGCTTGGACGGTAAGCACGTTGAAAGGGTCGGTGCCCTCACGTTCCGGCTTTGCGAAGTGGCGTACGTACTGAGTGTACGGATCTTGCGAGGGGTAACGTTCGTGGGCAGTTGAAGAGCCGTTCACTGGTGCACGGTTCTTGCTGTGGCAATAGACGGTGTGGTGATTCGACTCGGCGGGCGAGGCTCGCTGGAGTCAAGGCGCTCAGCACGGAATTTCGTCGCGCGACGGCGACCCGCGGATGACGCAGCATGGCTGGACGGTTCGGAGCGGGATCTGCCGCCGGTTTTTGTGGCTGAGAGACCGATACCGGAGCTCGGACGTTTGTTCCGGGGAACCTTCACCACACCAGGCTATTCCACTGGACTGGAGGATTGGTGGCGCGCATTCTCGTTGTTGATGATGACCCGGTAATCCGGGACCTGCTGGGTGACGTTTTAGAGGGAGAAGGGTATGAAGTATTCCAAGCGGCCAACGGTCAAGCGGCCGTTGAGATCGCACGTGATCGGATGCCCGATCTCATCCTGATGGATGTGATGATGCCGGTGCTCGATGGGTCATCCGCCACCCGGATTTTGAAGGGTGACATGGAGACCCGGCGGATTCGCATCATCTTGATGTCGGCGATCATGAGCCTCCGTCGTTGCTCCGATGACGTTCCGGCAGACGGCCTCCTCGACAAACCGTTCGATCTCGATGTGCTGCTGCATGACGTCGCGATGCATGCCGGCACCGACGACGGAATCGGTGTGTAGGACATGGGCTGCATGGTTTTGACAGCCTTTGTGGTTGAATTCCCCTTCCCGATGATTCCGGGCACCCGGGTGATCGACAAGCGGTCCAGCCCGGCCAGCTTCAACCGTGTGGTATCGCAGGGGCGGGTGCAACCGGCGTTCAGCTTGTCCATCAGCGAGTGACGGTTGTCACCCGCTCCAGAACGAGATGGCCCAGGTACCCAGGCTCCCGATCCGGGAGTCTGGTTCTTCAGCTTTGGCAACCGGGTGGGTGATAAAATCCCGCTAACGACCTGGGAATGTCGCGGGAGAAACGCGCTACGAGAGACGAGTGATGGCGACGCCGGTCTTCGCGGCGGTTGAGTCGGCGGTACGCCGGGCAAATCTCACACCTGACGATCTGGTCCTGATCGGGCTCTCCGGTGGGGTCGATTCCCTGGCCCTAACACACGCGCTGTCCACGCTCCACCAACGGGGCGCCGGCACCCGGTTACTGGCTGTCCACGTCAACCATCGGATCCGGCCGGAGTCGACGGTTGACGCCGCGCGGGTCGCGAAACTCGCGGAGACGCTTCACGTGCCGGTCGAGGTTATCCCGGTCGATGTCGCTGGGTGGACGCGTGTGCTCCGGCAAGGGATCGAGGCGGCGGCCCGGGCCGCGCGCTACGCCGTGTTTGGATCGGTCGCCCAACGGCTCGGCACCCGCTGGATCGCCCTCGGGCACACCCGCGACGATCAGGCGGAGACCGTCCTCCTGCGACTGGCACGGGGCACCAGCCTGGAAGGCCTGGCCGGTATGCGATGGCTCTCCGAGCGGGCCGTTCCCCTGGCGCCCCGCGACGGCGGCGCCGTTCGGCTTTCGGTGATCCGTCCACTCCTCGGTATCAGCCGTCAGGAAGTCGAGCAGTACGCCAGGGCAAACAACCTGGAGCCGGTCGAGGATATCTCAAATCTCTCCCTGGCCTACCGGCGGAACGTCGTGCGCCATCACGTCCTGCCGGCATTGGAGGCCGCCGTCCCCGGTGCTGTCGCCTCGATTGCCCGGACGGCGGCCATTCTCCAGGACGATGCGGATTACCTGGATTCGCAGGCGGTAGAGGCGGAACACGAGGTCATCCAGGAAAAGGCGGGGCTGGTAATGATCCAACGGGAACCGGCGCGGCGGCTCCACCCGGCCATCCAGCGGCGGATCATGGCGGCGGCTATCATCCGCGCGGCCGGGACTCAGGCACCCTTGTCGTTCGACCGGATCGAAGCGCTTCGTGGAGCGGTCCAAGGCGGTGCCGTCTCCTCCAGGATCGAGCTTGGCAACCGGTTCACCGCCTACGTCGACTATGAGACGGTAGCGATCGGCCGGGAAATGGCGGTCGAGGATCGCCTCCGTCGGGTGTCGGGCTTGCCGTTGATGGAGCCGGGAACGGAGGTGCCACTCGATGAGCCGCTTGACCTGGCGCTGGGAAACAATTGGCGAGTGCGGGCCGAGCGAGGCGGCACGGGAACCCACTGGGTGCTCCGGACCCGCCAGCCCGGCGACCGGATGCAGGTGGGCGATAGACATTCCATCCGGCTCCAGGATTGGTTTGTCAACCGGAAAATCCCGGCCTACGTCCGGGATTGGCTTCCCTTGCTTGCGGACGGCAACATCGTCCGATGGGTGGGTGGGATTTCGCCGTTGGATTTCGAAGGCGCGGCGTCGGGTGTCCGCGTACGGCTCTGGCATGACGATGACCGAGGATAGACGGTGACGAATCCGGGCTCAGGCAAATGCGCTGAAGGCATTAGCCGCGTCCTGATCGATGAACGGACGCTGCAGCGGCGCGTCCGCGAACTCGCGCGGGGGATCCAAGCCTTCTACGGAGACCGGCAGCCATTGCTGGTTGGTGTGCTGACCGGCGCCTTCGTCTTCATGGCGGACCTCGCGCGTGAGATGAAGATTCCGCTAAGAATCGACTTCATCGCGGTTTCCAGCTACGGGAACGCGACGACCAGTTCCGGTGTTGTGAGAATCATGAAGGACCTCGATCGCGCCGCGGAGGGTGAATCGATCCTCATCGTCGAAGACATCATCGACAGCGGCCGCACGCTTCAGTATCTCATCGAGCTTCTCCAGCAGCGCAACCCGGCTGATATCCGGATCGTTGCCCTATTGAAGAAGCGGAAACCCGACGCGATCCGTGTCCCGGTCGACTGGGTCGGGTTCGAGATTCCGGATGAATTCGTGGTTGGCTATGGCCTGGACGCGGCGGAAATGTACCGAAACCTGCCATTCATTGCCGTACCCGACCTTGAGCACCCCGTGAACCGGGGCGTAGGTGACGGAACGAACGGTCTGTTATAATCGAGCAACCCTGTCGGAGCTTCGAAGCACGGTGACATCGCAGGGGAACTACAGCGCCTAACGCGCGGTCGGAGGAGACTGCATGATTAGCAGCAAGTGGTTGCGGAATGGTTTCGTCTGGGCCATTCTGGTGGTGGCTGGGGTAGCGCTCTGGGTCACGTTCATGAGTGGCGCGCCTCCCGCAAAGAGTGAGACCTTCGCGACCGTCGCGCAAGACATCAAGAGTGGCAAGGTCTCCCGCCTCGTCATGAGCCAGGGTTCGAGCAAGGTCGAGATTCATTACACCGGCTCGGAAGATGTCCGCACGACCATCCTGCCACCCGATGTGAATATCTGGGGCGCGCTTCAGGGGTTTGGAGTCCAGCCGGACGCCGTCCCGATCAGCGTGAAACCGGCAAGCCAATGGGGCAGCTTGTTCAGCCTGGGAACGTTCTTGCTCCCATTTCTCTTCCTTGGCGGCCTTTTCTTCCTCATCATGCGCCAGTCGCAGGGGACCAACAACCAGGCGATGTCCTTCGGGAAGAGCCGCGCGCGGATGTTTACCGGCAATAAGCCCAGCGTGACCTTCTCCGACGTGGCCGGCGTGAATGAAGCTAAGGAGGAACTGGCCGAAGTGGTCGAGTTCCTCAAGTACCCGGATAAGTTCGCCTCGCTCGGCGCTCGCATTCCGAGCGGCGTGCTCCTGGTTGGACCGCCGGGTACCGGCAAGACGCTCCTCTCTCGCGCGGTCGCCGGGGAAGCCGGCGTTCCGTTCTTCAGCATCAGCGGTTCTGAATTCGTCGAGATGTTCGTCGGCGTCGGCGCCAGCCGGGTCCGCGACCTGTTCGATCAGGCCAAGCGCAACGCGCCCTGCATCGTCTTTATCGATGAGATCGATGCGGTTGGACGCCAGCGCGGCGCCGGGCTCGGTGGCAGCCACGACGAGCGGGAACAAACCCTGAACCAGATCCTGGTCGAAATGGATGGGTTCGACAGCACTACCAATATCATCGTGATCGCGGCGACCAACCGCCCGGACGTGCTCGATCCGGCATTGCTGCGGCCGGGCCGCTTTGATCGCCAGGTGGTGCTCGATCGTCCGGACATCGCCGGACGGCAAGCGATCCTCGAAGTCCATTCGAACGGCAAACCGCTGGAGAGCGATGTCGATCTCGAAGCGCTGGCACGCCAGACGCCCGGTTTCTCCGGCGCCGATCTAGAAAATCTGGTCAATGAATCGGCCATCCTGGCCGCGCGCCGGAACAAGAAGACGATCGGGCGGGTTGAGCTGACCGAGGCGATTGACCGCGTCATCGCGGGCCCGCAGCGCAAGAGCCGGGTTATCAGCGAGCGCGAAAAGCTGATGACCGCGTTCCATGAGGGTGGTCACGCGCTGGTCGCCCGGATGCTCGCCCACGCCGACCCGGTCCACAAGGTGTCGATCGTCGCGCGGGGAATGATGGGTGGGTACACCCGCGTTCTGCCGGAGGAGGATCGGTTTTTCTGGACCAAGAAGCAGTTCCTGGATCAGCTCGCGGTCTTCATGGGCGGCCACGTCGCTGAGGAGCTCGTCTTCCAGGAGATTTCCACCGGTGCCGCGAACGACATCGAGCGGGCGACGACCCTGGCACGACGGATGGTGACCGAGTACGGGATGAGCAAGGCGCTCGGGCCGCTGGCGCTGGGACGGAAAGAAGAACTGGTCTTCCTCGGTCGTGAGATCAGCGAGCAGCGGAACTACAGCGAAGAAATCGCGTTCGCGATTGACAAGGAGATCCGCCAGCTGATCGACGATGCCTACCAGCGTGCGAAGCAGGTTCTCAGTGAGAACATGGACAAGCTCGAGAACATCGCCATGCTCCTGATGGAACGTGAGACCATCGAGGGGAGCGAGCTTGAGGCATTGTTCGATGAGCCGCGGCCGCGGCCGACGCTGGTCGGTCCGCCGATTACCCGCCCGGCCGCGATGTCGGCGCCGCGGGAAGCGGCTCCCGACCGTGGCGAGCGCCGAGAACCGGCCGGACCGCCGACGATGCAGCCCCGTCCCGCTTCCTGAGCCGGACGCGTCTTACCGGAAGCTTCGAGGTCCAGACCGGGTGGTGTGAACGCAAATCTCCGGCACTGCCCGGTTTCTCATCTTCATCACGATATGCCGGAGCCAGCAACGTTGGTCCGCCGCGCCGGCGTGATGGAGTTGACGCGTGACACTATCCAAACCGCATGTTTGGCCCGCCGCTAATTGACCCGATGGCGGGGTACCCGTATAATCCGGCGGCGTGACGCTGCTGCCCAGCGCCAGCCCCTACGCGCAGCGCTCGTGCCCGAAGTGATGGGTGGGAAACCATTGGATCTCGCCGAGATTCTGACGGCGATGCAGGCCGACCTCCGTCGTGTCGAAGAGCGGCTGCGCCAAGAGGTTGATGTCGAATATCCGTTCGTCGGTGAAATCCTGCAAGGACTCATCGAAGCGGGCGGTAAACGGCTCCGACCGCTGGTGCTGCTCCTGTCGGCCAAGCCGTTCGATTACGATCTCCAGCGGTTGCTTCCGGCGGCGGCCGGCGTGGAGCTCCTCCATACCGCGTCATTGATTCACGATGACACGGTGGATCGGGCGGGACTCCGGCGTGGACGGCCAACGCTCAATTCCCTCTTTGATCAAGGTACGGTGATTCTCCTCGGCGACTATGTCTTCGCCCGGTCGGCTATGCTCGCGGCCGAGACGATGAACCCGCGCGTCGTCGGCGTCTTCGCCAGCAGCCTGGCCGATATCTGCGACGGACAGCTCAGCGAGATCTTTAGCGCCCACCAGATCGATCAGACCCTCGAACAATATGAACGCCGGATCTATGGGAAAACCGCGTCGCTCTTCGCCGGTTCCGCTGAGATGGGGGCAATTCTGGCCGGCGCGAGCGACGATCAGATCGCGGCGCTCACACGCTACGGGAAGAACATCGGGATGGCGTTTCAGATCGTCGACGACGTGCTCGATCTCCGGGAGACAACCGACGAGATCGGAAAACCGGCCAGCCTCGATCTTCGCCAGGGCACGGTGACACTCCCGACCATGCTCTTCTTCCAGCAGAACGGCCATGATGAGTGCAAGGCGGATCTCGTCCGCCGGGCCGTCAATGGCGACGAAACGACCGACGAGATCTACGCGACCGCGACCACCGTCATCCGGGAATCCGGCGCGCTGGACCACGCGGTCGAAATCGCCGAAGGATACGTCGCCGAAGCCAAAGCCGCGCTCGAAATAATCCCTCAATGTGAGGCGTGGGAGATGCTCGACGCATTGGCCGACGCCTGCCTCCACCGGACCCGGTAAAGCCGCGCTCGAAATAATCCCTCAATGTGAGGCGTGGGAGATGCTCGACGCAT
>CADEOZ010000092.1_pt1 | contig 8513 bp, 10 predicted proteins | sample 7288031 | NCBI WGS metagenome assembly CADEOZ01 (sample SAMEA6638613, study PRJEB37532) | metagenome | isolation source: wastewater | place: Germany | collected 2017-05-22 | reverse complement strand
GAACTCTTCCCACTGGCGTGCCTTCGGGTTAACGAGGCTTTTGATCCAGCCCATAACGTACCTCCAAGGGAATCAGACTTCCGAAACAGGGTATTGCGGTCGCCTGCATCGTGTCCCTACGCTGCTAGTGTCCGGGGCCCCCGCCCGGGTTCCACGGAGTCCACTGGTAGCGTTCCTCGACCATCGGTTTGCGTACGCCGTTTGCGCGGTTCCGCCACATGGTGTGGCCGATAACGACGAGCGCCGCCGCGACGACCACAGAGATCGCCAGCAACGTACCGACTGCCGACGTCGACCGCTCAGCAGACGATGCCGTATCGACAAACGCTGCAAGATCAGCGACTTCTTGAGGCGTGATCGGCGTCCGACCAGTAGTTGGGTTGAAGATGGGATCCATTGTTGGGGGAAGTTTCTTAGCGCCGAGGATTGCGTTGATCGCCTTGCCGGACAATCGACTCAGATCCGGGCCGAGGGCGCCACCGCCCAGGGCACCAATGCCACCAATGCTATGACAACCCATACACGGCGGGCCGCCATTCTCGAACCTCTTCGCCCCTGTGAATAACTCTCTACCACTCTCCGCGTTTCCCACCGGAGCGGCGGTCGCACCCGCTTCCTGCGCATGGGCTGATGGGGTAGCCACAAGCAGGAACGTCGAGATGCTTAGTAGAAGCGCTGAGAGCAGAAGGAGGACCCACAGACCGGCCATCCGGGTCCCCAGAGCCTGTTTCGATAACATAGCCTCTCCTCTGCACGGCTAATCCGGTCTCGAAAGCACCGATTACTGCGCGAGCTCGCTCGGCAGACCACGCGCGCCGATTCGTCAGGTTGGCGTCACCTATCCCACCTCCCCCTAGCTTCCAAACGGGCATGAAGCAAGAGAGAAGCGACAACCCAGACGTTGCGCGATGTCCGAGTCATTTTGTTGCTACCTCTCATTAGGAAGGCGACGCTGGACTGAGGAAGACGCCTTCTTGCCCACGACCGTCTGTCGCGTATAAACGTACCCATCAAACAGTAGGATCATCATACAAGGACCCAATTGGCTTTGTCAACGGGCCAGAATGCCTCTGAAATTCCGACGAATTTCGTCGGAATTTGACGTCCTTGACTGCGCATGTGCCCTCCGCCATCGTGCCGCGTAATCGTCGCCACACGGGGTTGCGTCTGGCTGTGCGGTCTTCATTTCCGGTGCTGAGGCAGTCGATCCCGGAGATCGCCGATTCCACGAGAACGGCTCTCGGGATCGGCGGGCCGGATACCGATCCGGTGCATGAACTGCTCGATGCCGAGCATGAGCACGATCGCAATGAGCAGAACCAGGCAGATCCAGATGAGCATGTGTTCCTCCGTGCCGAAGCATACCGCGTAAGGCCAAGTCACGATCACGACCGTTATAAATAGGTAGATACCTCCGGGCGGGGAAGTGGGCGCGTGCCATCCCGGCATCGCGTGTGGGGATTCCCGGCTACGTGTCTCCGCCTTAGGGACGAGCAATGAACGCCTGAATGTTCGGTATCGCCGCCAGTGATGAAGCGGTATCCTCATGCGTGGAGGGATCGAGCCGGTGATCGCCGGTCAGGGTCGCGAGGGTATCCATTGCCTTTGTCCCTGGCGCTGTTGATCGAGACCAGCCCGGCAATTGGTACAGGGGGATCGGGGCTTTGGGATTCTGGGATGCCCTTTTCATCATGGCCTTCATTGTGCTGCCCGCGCTCATCGTTGGCTGGAGCGCGGTGGTGTTACGATCGCTGCCGCCCAGCCGGCGGATCTCGGCCGGTCGACGTCCGGCCCGCAAGCCCCGGCCTCACGCCACTGCTGCTCGCCGGACCCGGACGGTCAGTGCCGCTGGACTTGACGTAACGAATGAGCCGGCCCCGGCGCCGGGAGCCGCTGCTCCAGCCTCACGGCGTCCCCGTCCGGTGATCCATCCCCAGGATGCAGGAGGCGGTGAGTACTGGATGCCACCGTCGGGAACTCGTCAGCCGGCAACCGGTGAACGAGGTCGGTCCTGGGGGGCCGGGAGTGATCTGACGCCGCCGACCGCCTAGGTGGCCGGTCCGGCCGGACTATTCACGATCCGGGAGAATCACCAAGCTTGAAGGTTTGGTGCAGCGCCGGCACCGCGCGGGCTATCTCCGGCTCAGCAACCACGAATGAGATGTTGAGCTCCGACGAGCCCTGCGCGATCGCCAGGATATTGATCCCCTCGCGCCCCAGCGTTTGAAAGACCCGCCCGGCGACGCCCGGAGTCCCTCGCATCCCTCCGCCGACCACGGCGACGATCGCCCGTCCCGGATCTTCCGCGATCCGGAGCACCCGCTCGCGCAGAATATCAAACTCAAACTCCGCGGACAGCAGCCGGATGACTTTCGGGCCGTCGCTTCCACGAACGACGAAGCTCAGGCTGTGCTGAGAGGAGGCTTGAGAGATCATGAAGACGTTAATACCCGCCCGGCCGAGGACGGAGAAGACGCGGGCAGTCGCGCCGGCAACGCCGAGGAACCCACTCCCTTCAACAGTGATGACGCTGAGCCCTGGAATGGCGGTGATGGCTTTCACGGAGCCGTTTTCACCCGGCTCCGGGCCGATCCGGGTGCCGGGATGCTCCGGGCGAAAGGTGTTCTTGATCCAGATCGGGATGCCGAGCTCGGCGGCCGGCCGCATGGTGGGGGAGTGGATGACTTTCGCGCCGAAGTAGGCTAGCTCGGTCGCCTCAGCGAAGGAAACGGCCGGTAGGGTCCGGGCTTCGGGAACGAGGCGAGGATCGGCCGTCATCACCCCATCGACATCGGTCCAGATCCAGACTTCATCGGCGCGCAGCACGTTGGCCAGGATCGCGGCCGAGTAGTCTGAACCACCGCGCCCCAGAGTCGTGGTCACCCCGGACTCGGTGGCGCCAAAAAAGCCGGTTACGATCGGCAGGGCGCCCCGGTTGAGCAGCGGCCCGAGCGTTGCCTGGGCCATATCGCGAGTTTTATCCAGCAGCGGCTCGGCGGACCCGAAGACGTCATCAGTGACGATCACGCGATCGGCATTGACCGGTTCGGCGGCGATGCCCTGTTCGACCAGCGCGCCGGCCAGGATCACCACGGACATTCGTTCACCGAAGGAAACAATCCAGTCGGTCCCGCGCGGAGAAAGATCGCCAAGGACGTGGACCGATTCCACCAGCCGGACGCAGCGTTCCACCAGTTCACGGATTGTGGCGCTCGTGGTCTCACGCCGGCTTGGTTCGCGGATCACATGATCGATCGCGCTGAGATGCCGGTCGAGCAGCGCGCTGTAGAGCTGGGAGCTGGCCGAGCCATCGCCGCAGGCGGCGGCGGTCGCCGTTTCTAAAAGAAGATTGGTGATTCCGGCCATCGCCGAGACGACGCCGATCACCGGACGGCCCTCACGGTAGGCGGCGGCGAGAATCGATGCCGTCTGGCTTATCGCGGCTCCCGAGCCGACCGAGGTACCACCGAATTTCATCACTCGCATGCTGTTTTCCCCACCCATGGATCCCTGCCCGCACGCCACGGCCTGTGCAAGGCGAGTAAGAATACCTAAAAAGGGCCTAAGGCGGAAAGGCGCCAGTGCCGGATACGCCCCCAGCTCCCCCTCGAAGGCTGGCCGGTATCATGTCATCCGCACCCGCTGGTACACTTATCCGGGACGATCTTCCCGGAATGACCTCGCCGTCAACGGTCATTCGACCAATTCACGAACCGCTGTTCAGAAAGGACTATGCCGCGTGGGGAGTGCGCCGGCCGCGCGTCCGGTAGTCGTTGCCAGAGTCCATGAGGTTGCGCTCAAGGGTCGCAACCGCCCGTGGTTTATGCGGGTGCTGGTCAAGAATATCGCGTTCGCCTTGCGCGATCGCGGAGTGAGCGGCTTCAAAGTCCGGAGCGGCCGTATCTTGATGTCGTTGGATGATATCGCCTCATGGCCACCGGTGCGCGACTGCCTGCGATCCGTCTTCGGGATCGCCAACTTCTCGCTGACGCTGGAATCTGGGCTCTCGATGGCGAGCATTCAGTCCACGGTAGCGGCACTTCTCGGCGTCGATGGGCCGCCAACCGGGAGCTTCCGCGTGCGCGCCAAGCGGTCGGATAAGCAATATCCGTTGACGTCACCGGAGATCGAGCGCGAGATCGGCGCCTTCATCCGCGAGCGGACCGGGGCCCCGGTGAACCTCACTACTGCTGACCGGACCTATCAAGTTGAGATCTTGCATGAGCGTGCGTACGTGAGTGGCGAGACCATCCGGGGCGCCGGCGGTCTCCCGGTGGGTGTGAGCGGCCGGGTGGTCGTCCTGATGTCGGGCGGATTCGACTCGCCGGTCGCGGCCTACCGGATGATGAAGCGCGGCTGCGAGCTGACGCTGGTCCATTGCCACGCCTATCCGTTCGTGCGGTCGGCCTCGATCGAAAAGGTCGTGGAGCTGGCCCGGCATCTGGGCCGGTACCAGCCGGGCCTTCGCCTGATCTGTGTTCCGGTTGGGGATGCCCAGCGCCGGATCGCCCTGGCCACGGAGCCGGAGATCCGCGTCGTACTCTACCGCCGGCTGATGCTGCGCATCGCGACCGCGCTGGCGGAGGAGGAAAACGCCGGTGGGCTGGTGACCGGAGATAGCCTGGGGCAGGTGGGCTCTCAGACGCTCGATAACCTCCGTGCCGTGGGCGCGGTCACCGAGCTGCCGCTGCTCCGGCCGCTGATCGGTTCGGACAAGGACGAGATCATCGCCGAAGCGCAGCGGATCGGTACCGAGCCGATTTCACGGGTTCCTGACGACGATTGCTGCACCGTCTTCGTACCCCGGCACCCGACGACCCACGCGACGATCGCGCAGGCGGAGGCCGCCGAGTCGCCGCTCGATATCCCGGCATTGGTCGCCGACGCACTGGCGCGCCGGACCAGCTACGACGGCGACCCGGCCGCTTGGGACCCGATCGACGTGTTAGGAAGTTTGATCGCGTGATGGCGCCCTGGTGGTGTGACAGGGGATTGTTCCCGGTCCGGCGGTGCCTGTCGCGCTAGTCACGGTGTCCGGCGTCGTAACCTGTTCTCAACTGGTCGTGTTTTCCCTCATCTGGCGAGGAATTTGGTCTAGTGGCATCGATCGAATCTGCATTTCTGGAAGGTGCCGTAAGCCCCGTTGTGTCTTTGGTGTGTCCACAGGGCTGAGGGTTATTCTGTGGTTGGTCGCTTCCTGCGCTTCCACCATTCCGGCTGCTGTGCCAGATATTCAGCGAGCTGCTCTGTGGTGACCAGCCACACGCCGTGCTGACCACTGCCTACCTTCGTCGCCCTCAGCCGGCCGCGGTTGATGGCTTGACGCAGGCTGGCAGGTTTTATTCCGATCTGTTCCGCCGCTTCGTTTAGTGTCAGCAGTTCCATGTCACAAGGCTACGCTAGCGTAGCGATTGCCGTCAATCTCATTGATGTTGTAACGCTGGCGTAGTATTATGAGCGTACGATAGAGGGATGCGCTGAAGGTACGGGAAGTGATTTGGATGATTGAGGCGGATGGCTAGAAGCAGGTACGCAAGAAGGGTAGCGACCGCCAGTTTAAGCACCCGCGCAAGCTGGGGCTGGTAACGATTCCTGGACATCCGAATGATGATCTTCCGGCCGGAACGCTGCGGAGTATCCTCCAAGCAGGCTGGGCTACGTGCGTGAGACAGGAATGAGTGATGCGCCATACCGTCGTATTTGAACGCAGTGAGACTGGCTATGCTGCCTACGTCCCAGACCTTCCTGGCTGTGTCACGACCGGTCGTACATTGGATGAGACCAAGGAACTGATCTGAGAAGCGATCGCATTTCATCTTGAGGGCATGCGAGAAGAGGGTTTGCCAATCCCGGAGCCGACGAGCTTGGCCGACGTGGTTGAGGTTGACGTCGCATAGGGGGGCTGGAGCGAAGGACAAGAGGAACGACGAGTCTGAGTCACCCTGGCCTTCGGTATTAGTCAGGAGGTTAGCAGTTAGCCTTTCGCAGCCGGTACCGCTGCATGCTATCGCCGCAAGAGCATCCGAATGGACCTGATTCACCGAGTGCCATTCGAAGACCGCACGCTCGAAATATTGGATTGTGTGCGGCTTGTCGTCCTCCGTGATCTCGCCAATCCCATCGGTGGATGGGTAGGCAAACTGCGCCAACCCGCCGTGATCGTTCCAGTAGGTCCAGAATCCGCCGCCTACGGAAGCCCAGTCTCCGGGAACGACGTCGCGTCAAATGCGGGGTGCGTTGCCGCTGCGATCGAACATGCCGCGGTAATGCGTCCCCAGGACGTCCCCCACAGCGGCATCCGCAAGCTGAATTCTTAGTCGTAGCGATGCCTTTCCAACCATTGCGCATAAGATACCTTATGCGCAATGCTTATATCCCCAAATCTCCAGGCATTGATCCCATTACGACAGCCAGGTATGGAACCAATCGGCCGACGGTTCTCGTCGTTTGTGGCTTGATATAACCGTCCAAACACGGTGTGTGAGGCCACCGGACACGACCATGGCGCGTCGGATCCACGGATCTTATACGGATCTTATATGGAAGCCAGAACCAGCAATTCGCCTCGCTGGCCGCCTCACCGTAGCGTCCGCGCCACCGGACACCAAGGGCGACGGAACGGCAGCCACTGATGCCTGTGTGGTTGGTGGTGGTGCGCGGATGAGTGCCAAGCCCGTGTGAATTGGCGCGGTATGCGGGCATGCTCCGATTCAAGCACTCCCCTCCCCTCACAATCTCATTATGTCGGGTGCTGGGTCGGGTGACCTGTCTGGTGCTCCGTTCCGAGCGGTGGGCTTCCAATTCCTTCTACCCATCCTCCCTTGCATGGCGTGAGTGAGGTGGTTTCGCTCCTTACGGGCGTTCGAGGATTGAGCACCTATGGAACCCATGGATACCGAAGGCTCCACCTGGATCACTGGAAATCCGCCCATCGTGTCGACCGCCTCTTTCCCTCACCATCACGCGGGGGTAGCCGGCTGCACCCCGGCAGAATCGCCTCCAGACCGGTTCAGATGAGAAAATCTTCCCTCTCCAAGTTGAGAAGCTATTGAGACAGCGTATGGGAGCAATCCAGTTACGGACGTGCTCTGGATTGGTCCGTGTAAGCCTTATGTCAATGCATTGATCGGGTGAAATTCAATGGCCCGGTTGATTGTCCGGGGGCGGCGGGCAGATTACCGTGGGAACGAAGGTAGGTAGCGGTCGCCATTGCGAGGTTTTGGTGGTGTTCTGCCCGGGATCACGGCGCGGGGGCTGCGGTTTCGATTCCAGAAGGAAGACACGCCCGATCGCGTTCACCGGTTCGGTGGACGTTGATCCTACATGATTGTCAGCGGGCATTGACGAAGCTGGCCGTTGCCCTGACGCTTCATCCAACACCGAGAATACGTGCCTCTTTCCGGCCGCGTTGGAACCGATCAACGCTACCGGAACCGTCCTCCCCGGCTTGGCCCGGGAACACCACACCTTCCCGCGGGACGACCTGCGCCAATCGTCCTTCGATCCACTCCAGCGGGTAACCCGAAGACCCCGGCGATCTCCGTGCCGATGTTCGGGTCTTCGAGAGGGGGTGATGCCCACGAGCAACTGCCACGCCGCCTCCATCGTTTCGGCGCGGTTCGCGCGGTGCGTTCGGCCCGGGTGTGACTGCCGTTTTCATCGTTGTCGCCCTTCTGTAGCTGAGCACTAGGCTGTTGTCGCGGGGCGGCTGCGGTCCAGTGCAATCAGTCTTCGATAGGAGGCAGACATGACCACATTACCGCCGGTCACGATCATCTTGTTCCTTACGGGAATTGCTGTCTGGGTTGAGGGCGTGTACCACCTTGGTATCGATGCCGAGCCGGTTCCGGGTGGCATACCGGCGACGGATAGGTTTGGTTCGATGCGCGCTACAGCCGGCGGACCCGGAACCGCTATGGCCGGTCCGCTCCCAGTCAGGGCCGTGGGGTGGATCATGCTCCTGGCCGGGTTATCAGACTTTGTCCAGGCCTTCTACATCATGGCTGCCAAGCCGCTGGGTACTCCCGAGACCGTGCGCCTTGGCGGGCTGGTGGCGATCTACGCGGGGTTCTTCACCTTTCTCGGGATCGCGCAGATCCTTGGTCTGGACATGCGCGTCGTCGGTGACGCCGCGATCCCGGTTGGGATCGTTCCGCTCGTCTACATCCCGCTATTCTTCGCGGATAGTTGGATGATGCGCTCGATAATCGTGATCTGGGGAATCGCGTTCATCGCGACATGGGCACACACGCATAATTGGCTGTCGGCCCGGATCTTTGGGGCCTACCTCGTCCTGGTGGCGATCTTTACGTTCTTCCTGCCGCCTGCGCTCCTGGCTCTCGGACATCCACTTCCCTGAGCCGGGAGGATGGTCTTGAGAAGGTCGAATCAGAGAGGTGCTGGCAAAGCTGAGTTAAACAAAAACAGCCTTGTGGGTCAACCACAAGGCTGTTTCATCTGGTAGCGGGGGTGGGATTCGAACCCACGACCTTTGGGTTATGAGCCCAACGAGC
>CADEOZ010000122.1_pt1 | contig 8943 bp, 9 predicted proteins | sample 7288031 | NCBI WGS metagenome assembly CADEOZ01 (sample SAMEA6638613, study PRJEB37532) | metagenome | isolation source: wastewater | place: Germany | collected 2017-05-22 | reverse complement strand
CAGCCCGTTCCGCGAGCACGAATAAGCGCCTTCCGCGAGCAGAAAGCCGCCCTCCGAGAAGTACCGGCAGGGCGGTTTCGGCATACGTTTGGATCAACTGCTGGCCCTGTGTCTTGGCTTGATGCCATTCTTAAAGAGGCCCTTGTGGCGTCAAATCGGGCTCGATAGCATCCTTCGGTGTACCGTCAGCGACGTATATAGAGTGCCTGCGGCAAGGAAGAATGCAGGTTCCCTTGCCGCGGACCGTTCATCTGACTACGGCTCGATGGGTGACCTTCCTGGTGTCCTTGGCCCGGTAATCTCGAGTCGGTGTAAGGCCTTAGCAGGTCTCGGTAGTCGGAGTCACCGTTGTTATTAGGATCGTATCAGCATCCTCTGGTGGGCCTGCCTCGTGTTCCATGGATTCGTGCCCCGTCGCGTCGTCCCACGTCACAAGTTCCACCTGTGATGCACCAAAACGGAACACACTGACCATTGATCCGAACCTCGTTTGGCTCTCGGCAGCCTCCTTGATTGGGTTGCCCGATGGGTTGACTCGGGGGATGTGTCTGCTGCCCTTGTCTGCAACCGAGCGCGAAGCCGGCATCGTAGCCCCTTGAGAAACCGTCTGAGTAGCCCCTATTGTATTCACTGGGGCTGAATCCACTGCGGCGCCTGTAGTGGCTGCGGCCCTAGTTCCTGTCCTGCCTTCTACATGAGTTGCGGCCGTCCGTGACTCCCTGCGGATAGCCACCGGAGTAGCCATCTCGGTAGCCCTGGGCATAAGAAGTCCTTGGATTTGGTCTTGCTACTTGCTGAGCAAACGCGGCCGAGGGCAGAAGTGCGGTTATCAGACTGAATCCCACAACGAGGACAAAGGATCGGCTAACTAGGAAACGCATCGCGGTAATGCTCCTCTCAGTCTGTCGTCGTACGATTCCGCGAGTTTTCTCTGCCCTCCTTTCCCGCACGAACATCGCTGGCGCGTCGATAAGGAATCGTTAGAGGGGTACCCACGCTAGGCCATGCGGCGGACCGGGGTGGTCCCGCTAGTCCTATATGAATCGCATGTGCATGATAGTTTGCTTAGAGCGATACAACGTGTTGATCGTAGGTGCTGGAGGCTAGCGAGGCGTCTGTCGGGTGGCTATCCGGACGTAGGCCATGTGGTTAGCGGAGACTATCAGACTGTTCAGGAACGATTCGGGGATGCGCGGGGGCAATGAGCAACGGCAAACGGTAAGCGTTAGTTGTGCTGATACAGTTGAAGCACTGGAATCCGTTCGAAGTGGCGCAGGTTATAGGTACACAGCGTGAGACCGTAGTGGATGGCGGTGGCCGCGATCAGGATGTCAAAATCGGTGATCAACTGTCCACGCCGGCGAAGATCCAAGCGAATAGCAGCAAAGCGCTCCACAATCGGGTTATTGAGGTTGAGCACTTGGTAGGGGGCAAGAAACTGGCGAAAGCTGGCAAGGTGTGCCTCGGGTTTGGGAGAGCCCAAGGCTCCCTCATAGACCTCGCCAACGCTAATGAGACTGACCGCGATACCGTGCGGCGCCAAGTGATCAATCGTGCTAACGGCGGGTTGCCGGCCCGCAAGAGCTTGGATGATGACATCGGTATCTAAGAGATAGCTCATTCGGGACGAGCACCCGGTCGGGACCCCCGCGCACGTGCCTCATAAAGCTCAGCAATTAGACTGTCGGTATCGAGATCGGCCCAACTGCCGGCAGTATGCTTGAGTGCCTCTTTGACTTTCTCTGGGTCGTAGCCTGCCCAGATATCCTCGCGCTCTTCCTCCATACTCGCCTCATCTGCTGGCCGGATCACCGTATTGAGATCCACTTTTTTGATACGAATGTTTCGCGCACCGATCCGGTAGGCTGGCAGCCGTCCAGCCTTGATCCAGCGCCAGATGGTCGAGGTACTCACTCCAAGGATATCCGCGGCTTCGGGAACGGTGTAGTACTCGCGATCAAGAGTTTTCGCCATATCGGTCTGTTTTCTGGTGCCCGTGGGATGGGAAACAACCCTTTTCATACCACGCATAGCTTAGCAATTATTGCATATATTTTCAAGAGGCGTGTGTGACCATGGCGCCCCACAGCGTTGTGCATCCTCCTATAACTTTCATTTGACGCCCCTCGTCTTCCTCTGGTACACTGCTCCGAAAGCGGCCGGGGCGTTGTGGGCTCCGGCAGGCGAAAGGATCACGGCTCGATGCTTACACACCGCTCAGACAGGGTGTTCAGGAGGACCAGGCGTCACTGATTCCTCTCAGTGATGGCGGCGCCGATGCGGCGCGTTCTGGTTCGGAGCGGTGAAAGTAGTGGTCGGGCAAAATCAAGAGCGTTCAACTCAGATAGTCAATGACGGGCAGGTGCGCGTGGCGCAGGCTGGCGTCGCTACGGCGGCGTCGGCTGGGATGTTTTTGGTACCGGATGGGTATCCGGCTGCCCCACGTCCGCTCCTGATGGCCGATCGGTATGTTCGGGCGGCGCTCCTTCCGGCAAGCGCTCGCGGCGCGGCAAGCCTTGCTCTGGGCGCAGCAAGCAGCGCCCCTACCGGATTGTCGATATCCATCGGTGCATCTTCATGCCGGATGGCGTCTTCCTGGCTGCTCTCCAATTGGCTGGACCGCTATAGGTACCGGCGCAGGCATAGGCGTAGCTCGCATGCCCCTTTCGTTGTCCGTGCCGGTTGTATGAATGTGTAGCGGTTCAGAAGGAGAGACGAACGATGGTTGACAACGCACTGCTGAAGACTGCGATCGCGAAGATCGAGAACACTCCCGTCGAGAAGGTCAAGAAGGCGGCGATCGCCTACTCCGGCGGACTCGATTCCACCCTCTGCATTACCTTGGCCAAGCAGAAGTACGGCGCCGAGGAGATCGTGCCGATCATGGTCGACGTCGGCCAGGGCGAGGATGAGGTCGCCGCGGGCTTCGAGAAGGCCGCGATGCTCGGGGTCGAGCCGATCCTGATCGATGTCAAGGATGAGTTCACCAGCGACTGGCTCACGAAAGCGATCAAAGCGAACTCCGATTACGGCGGATATCCGGTCTCGACCTCGATGACCCGGCAGTTGATCGCCGCCAAGGTTGCCCAGAAGGCGCTTGAGCTGGGCTGCGATGCCGTGATGGAGGGCTCCAGCGGCAAGGGGAACGACCAGTACCGGATGCACAACGTCTTCAAGCTCTTTGCGCCGCAGTTGAAGATCCTGGTGCCGGTGCGCGATTTCGACCTGACCCGCACCGAGGAGATGGCGGTCTGCGAGTATTACGGCGTGCCGGTCACCGAGTTGATCGCCGGTGGTGACGACAAGACGATGTGGTGCCGCTCGATCGCCAGCGGCGGCATCGGCCTCGATACCAAGCTGCCCGAGGAGATCTGGATGTGGCTGGTGCCACCTCAGAAGGCGCCCGATCAGCCGACGACGGTCTCGCTCACCTTCGAGGAGGGGCTGCCGGTCGCGCTCAACGGCAAGGCGATGAATCTGACCGACCTGGTCTCGTCGCTCAACGTGATCGGTGGGGCCAACGGCATCGGGATGATCGACATCTTCGAAGACGGGATCATGGACCTGAAGTCCCGCGAGATTTACGAGGCGCCGGCCGCCAAGATCATCATAGCCATCCACAAGGATATTGAGGCCGCGACCCTGACCAAGCAGCAGCGCCATTTCAAGAACCTGATCGATCAGACTTGGGCTACGCTGGTCTATCATGGCGAATGGTTCCAGCCGTTGCGGGCCGACCTGGATGCCTTCATCGCGCAGTCGCAGAAGGTGGTCTCCGGCACCTGGACCATCCAGCTCTACAAGGGGACGATCGAGATCCTGAAGCGGGAAACGTCGGCCTCGCTCTTCCGGCCGGAGATCCGCTCGATTTCCAGCTCCGGCTTCAACCAGCAGCTCTGCGGCCCGGCGGCGACCATCCGCGGCCTGCCGTTCGAAGTGCTGGCGCTGCGGCAGCAGTCGATGGATGCCGCCAAGTCGAACGGCCAGGCGGCGGGTGTACCGGTCTCGGTTGGAAGTGATGCAGGGGCGGATTAATGACGACCAAGCTCTGGGATAAGGGCTACCAGATCAATCAGGAGATCGAGAAGTTCGAGATCGGCGATGACGTCGTCTACGACAACCGGCTGATCCTGCCGGATGTGCTCGGCTCGATCGCGCACGCGGCCGGGCTGGCGAAGGTCGGGCTGCTGACCGCCGGTGAGTTCGCCGAGCTGCGCCAAGAGCTGGTCGCGATCGCCGATCAGGCCGATGCCGGTGCCTTTAAGGTCGAGGCGGGCGATGAGGACGTGCATACCAAGATCGAGAATACGCTGGTCGCGCGGCTGGGCGATGTGGGCAAGAAGATCCACACCGCCCGCTCGCGGAACGATCAGGTGCTGGTCGATCTCCGGCTCTATCTCAAGCAGGTCGCGCCCCGCGTGCAGTTCGCGATTCTCGAATGCTGTGACGCGCTGCTGGACCTGGCCGAGCGGCACCGGCTGACCCCGATGCCCGGCTATACGCACATGCAGCGGGCGATGCTCTCGTCGGTCGGCGTCTGGGCCGGAGCCTACCTCCAGGCGCTGCTCGATGACCTGTCGCTGCTCGACGCGGCGCTGGCGGTCAACGATCAGTGCCCGCTCGGCTCGGCGGCGAGCTACGGCGTGCCACTGCCGATCGACCGGCAGTACGTCTCGGACCTGCTCGGCTTCCGCGCGGCGCAGCGGAACGTCCTCTACGCTCAGAACACGCGCGGCAAGTTCGAGGCGATGGTCGTCCAGGCGCTGGCGCAGGTGATGCTCGATCTCTCGAAGCTAGCGCAGGATATCTTGCTCTTTACGACCGCGGAGTTCCGGTTCTTCACGGTCAGTGCCGAGTTCACGACCGGCAGCAGCATCATGCCGCAGAAGAAGAACCTGGGGGCGATGGAGCTGCTGCGGGCCAAGGGGATGACGGTCCTGAGCTATCAGCAGCAGATCATGAGCGTCCTGGTTGGGCTGCCTTCCGGCTACAACATGGACTATCAGGAGACCAAGCGCCCGTTCATCGACGCGATCGATCTGGTGGTCCAGAGCGCGTCGGTCGCGGCGTTGACGGTGCGGCAGCTCGTGCCGAACGAGCCGGGACTGCTGGCCGCCTGCACGCCCGAGCTGTTCGCCACCGACGTGGCCTATGAGCTGGTCGCCCAGGGGGTGCCGTTCCGGGATGCCTACCGTCAGATCGGGACGTCGCTGGAGACGCTGACGGCGATGGACCCGCATGAGCAGCTCGCCAAGCGGACACACCTCGGCACGAGCGGCGATCTGCGGCTGGAGGAAGATGCCGCGCGGATCGCTACGGCGAAGCAAGCCGCGATCGACCGGCAAGCAGCCTTCGCGGCGGTGATCGAGCGGCTGAGTAGCGGTGACATTAACGGGATTTGACCGAGCCTGACGCGATACTCCGCGCGATCGCGCGCAATTCGCGATTGAGGGCTTCCCAGAATCGCACCCGGATGGTAGTATGGTGAAGCTGACAATCGAGACGGTAGGGTGGGAACAATGCGTTTCCTCTGGATCGAGCAGTTGGATAAAGCGAAACCGGCAGGTGCCTCGGCAGCCGGCGGTTTTTCGCTCCCCGCTGTCCTTCGCCCAGCCCCTGCCCCTAGGATGCGGGGGATTCCCGCTTGTCTCGTGGTCAGAGGAAGGTGCCGGAACTAACGGCACAATCGCTGAAAGGCCCGAGCGGTGGTGAGTCCCAGAACTCGCCGCCGCTTTTCTTTGTGCGGCAGCTCGTGTCGAAGCACCCGGATGGTGCGGTGAGACGTTTCGAGAATCAGGTACGGGAGGAAGTATCTTCATGGGAGCGTGTTCGGAGTGTGGTGGAGATCTGGGACTGTCCACGGTCGAGCTCGGTGAAATCGTGCAGTGCCCGGATTGCGGCGTCGAACTGGAAGTCATCGGCGTCTCGCCGCTGGCGTTCGGCCTGGCGCCGGCCGAAGAAGAAGACTGGGGCGAGTAGAGGTATCTGATGCAGATCGCCCTTCTCGCCGAGCGGCTACGAGTCGAGGAACGACTGCTCATCGATGCCTTCGCTGGGCGCGGGCACGAGGCAGTGCTCCTCTCGCCGGAGCGGGTCCAGCTCCCGCTCGGTGCGCTGGACACCGGCCTGCCGGAACTCGCGCTCGATCGCGGTATCGCCACCGCCGAGCGGTCGATCCTTGCCACGCTCCTGGCCGCCGGCGGGACCACGGTCGTCAACCGGGCGGCGACGGCGCGGCTGCTGTCCGACCGGCTGGCGCTGCTTCGTCACCTGATCATTGCCGGGATTCTGGTGCCGGAGACGGTGGTGAGCTTCGGTGAGGAGGCGACATTCGCCGCGATCGAAGCGCTGGGCTATCCGGTCCTGCTCAAGTCGCTGACCGTTAACCCAGGGGTGCCGGTCGCGCTGGTGGAGGACCAGGACGCTGCCGAGGCGATCGTCGAGCACCGGACCATGCTCGGCGGTGAGCGGGCGGTGCTGATCCAGCGGTTTATCGCCGGAGCCGAACAATCGATCCGGCTGGTGATCGTTGGCCGCGACCTGGTTGGCATCGAGACCCGGCAGCATGATGGCTGGCGGCCGGGCAGCCGAACGAACTACGAGCCGTATCCGGAGGCGAACGCAACGCTCGCGCGGCTCGCCGAACGGGTCGTCGCGCGGCTCGGGAGTGGTACCTACGCGATCGAGGTGATCGAGGGGCCGGATGGCCCGGTCGTGGTCGGCGTGGGTAATCTGGTCGATTTCCGCTCGATCGCCGGGCGGGAGATCGATATCGCCGGGGCGATCGCGGATTTCGCGCTGGCGCAGTATGGAGAGAAGGATCATGGTGGTTGAGCAGATCAGCCGAACGGACATCCAGACCGCCGATTTGTTAAAAGGGCTGGTGAGCATCCCTAGCCCTTCCGGCGGCGAGGCTGCTTCGGTCGACTGGCTCTGCCAGCAAATGGAAGCCCTCGGCTATGATTCCTGGGCGGACGGCGCCGGGAGCGCGGTCGGAACCCGTGGCTCGGGGCCGGTCGAACTTCTCCTGCTCGGCCATATCGATACCGTATCCGGCGATGTACCGGTCGAGATCGTCAACGGTGCTCTCTACGGCCGGGGGACGGTCGATGCCAAGGGGCCGCTGGCGACCTTCGTCGTGGCCGGGGCGCGGGCTACGCTCCCGCCGGGCGTGCGGCTCACCATCGTCGGCGCGGTGGAAGAAGAGGTGATGACGTCGAGCGGCGCCCGCTGGCTGGTCGATCATCACGCCCCACCGGCCGCGGTGATTATCGGCGAGCCGAGCGGCTGGGATGGGATCGTGGTCGGCTACAAGGGGATGATGTCGCTCGAATACCAGGTCACCTACCCGATCTCCCATTCGGCAGGCCCGGAGCCGACTTCGGCCGAGCTGGCGGTCGGTTTCTGGAACCGCCTGGTCTCATGGTGCGCCAGCCGGAGTAGCGGCGCGCCACAGGGCTTTAACAGCGTCGATCCGACGTTGCTGGGGCTCAATACCGTCTCCGATGGACTCTACGGCCACGCCAAGCTGAGCGTCGGCCTCCGGCTCCCGCCGGCGCTGTCGCCGGAGGAGGCGAGCGCCGAGATCGAGGCGCTGGTGTCCGATGGCGGTGAGCTTCAGATCACGATCAACTCCCCGGCCTACCGTACCGATAAGCGCTCGCCGCTGGTCGCCGCGTTCATGGCGTCGATCCGGGGTGTTGGCGGTACGCCACGGATCAAGGTCAAGACCGGCACCTCGGATATGAACATCGTCGGGCCGGTCTGGCAGTGCCCGATCCTGGCCTACGGACCGGGTGATTCCCTGCTGGACCACAAGCCGAACGAGCACGTGCTGCTTGACGATCTCGATCGCTCCACCGAGATCCTGACCGCCGCGATCGAACGCATCGCCGGGCAGCTCGCGAGCGGGCGGTGGGGGGGGCGGTAGTGGCTGGATCACCGCGGATCGGCATACTCCTCTCCCAGGTCCGGGAAGAGGAGAAACTGCTGCTGGCCGCCTTCGCCAAACGGGGAATCGAGCCGGTGCGCCTGCTCGACCGGACGCTCACCTTTGAATTGACCGCGCTCGACCAGCCGCCGCCACTCGATCTCGTGCTCGACCGCTGCATGGCCCATGGCCGGGGCGCGGTGGCGCTACGGGTCTTCGGCGCGCTGGGCATCCCGACGATCAACAGCATCCAGTCGGTGGCCATCACCGATGACAAGGTCGCGACCACGCTGGCGCTGGCCGGTGCCGGGGTCCCGACGCTGCGGACGGCGATCGCCTTCGATATCGATTCGGCGCTGGCGACGCTGGAGTGGATCGGCTATCCGGCGGTCCTCAAGCCGGTGACCGGCTCCTGGGGCCGGCTTCTGGCCAAGGTCAACTCCCCGTCATCCGCCCGCAGCCTGATGGAGCAGAAACGGAAGCTCGGCTCCTTCCACCATGCCGTCTTTTACATCCAGGAGTACGTCGAGAAGCCGGGCCGCGACCTGCGCATCTTCGTGATCGGTGATGAGGTCGTTTCCGCGTCCTACCGGGCCGCCGAGCACTGGGTGACGAACGTCGCCCGTGGTGCCGTCTCCTCCCCGTGTCCGATTACGCCGGAGATCGCCGGGCTCTCGCTCAACGCGGCGCGCGCGGTCGGGGGCGAGATCGCCGGGGTTGACTTGATTGAGACGGCGGAAGGGCTTAAGGTGATCGAGGTCAATGGTGGCGCGGAGTTCAAAGGGCTGATGCGCACGACCGATACCGACATCGCCGGGGCGATCGCGAACTACGCCATCGCCCGGGCTACCATGGGCAATGACCGGGCTGAACTGGCCGCGCCGGCTGTAAACGGGGCATCCTGAACGGCCGGAACCCGTGCGGCCCCCACCCCTAGACGGGCAGGCACCGGGGCCTGCCCCTACGCTCCCCTCTCCCAGAATTGGGAGAGGGGCCGGGGGTGAGGGCTGTTG
>CADEOZ010000020.1_pt1 | contig 8958 bp, 7 predicted proteins | sample 7288031 | NCBI WGS metagenome assembly CADEOZ01 (sample SAMEA6638613, study PRJEB37532) | metagenome | isolation source: wastewater | place: Germany | collected 2017-05-22 | reverse complement strand
CGTGGGGACCACCCTCTAGAGATAGGTGTCCGTGCTTCTTATCCCGGTTCACCCCCACACGCGTGGGGACCACCCGAAATATTTGGAGAGCGCCGCCGTGAATCCCGGTTCACCCCCACACGCGTGGGGACCACCTGTAAAGCTGTTGAAGATCCAGCGCCGTCACCGGTTCACCCCCACACGCGTGGGGACCACGCCTTTGACAACTTCTCGGCGCACCACATCCCCGGTTCACCCCCACACGCGTGGGGACCACGGCGGCCCTCGATGTAGACCCGGCTGCCTTTCGGTTCACCCCCACACGCGTGGGGACCACCCTGGCTAGGGGAGATGGTCAATGGTATAATCCGGTTCACCCCCACACGCGTGGGGACCACACCAGGATGCCGGCGCCCCAGCCCCAATCGTTCGGTTCACCCCCACACGCGTGGGGACCACACTGGGAAATTCCTTATTCTTCCGGCACTCTCACCAGAAAAAGACCCTCGAAGTCTCGAATTGATCGCGCCGGCATCCCGAAGAGCTGAATCGCATACCCTTGCTCGGTGTTGGAGCTGAAGATCAGCATACCGCCACCATCCCGAAGGCCCTTGCAGGCCTTTTCCCATAACTTGTCCCGCACCATGGCCGATATCGTCCCGACAAACACACCGGCTTTGAGTTCGAGCATCCAACGGGTTAGTTCTCCGCGCAAGCTCGGAGGCACCCGTTCCAGGATCATGACTACCATCGCTACTCATCCTCCTCCAGTTCGTTCCCCCGGTTCACCCCACCTTGCACTATCGCCTCAGGACCCCAAATGCCGCCCGGCAACGCCATATCGCTGTCGAAGTCAGCGATGCCGCTACCGACTGGCCCACCGTCGGCGAACAACGCACGGTCAATGTCCGCGACGATCCGTTGCAGCAGGCGTCCCTCACGAAATGCATCCCGGCAGACTCGCCGCACCCGGCTCTCCAGATCAGCAGCACCATCCGCGGCAGCTCGGAACGCGGCTGGGATTGTCAGGTCGGCCTTGTAGAGATCCGCTATGTCGTAGACGAACGAGAGCATCTTCCCCGTGTGGATAAACCCGAGCGACGGTGAGTAGCCGGCGGAGACGATGGCCGCGTGACAGACACCGTACAGGCAGCTGTTCGCAGCCGATAACGCTCGGTTTACCGGGTCGGCATCGTGCCAGTTGTCACGCTTGTAGGAGCGCCCCTGCCACTTGACACCGAACTCGCGGCTCGCTCGCGCGTAGGCTTCTCGGACGCGAATGCCCTCCTTGCCACGGATCTGTTGGAGGGTCAGTCCGTCGTCCAACGGATCCGGAAACCGCATCCGGTACATCTGCATCACAACCGCGAGCCGCTGATCCGGGTCGGCCCAGAGTTGCGCTTGCCGTAAGAGATTCCGCGCGGAACGCGTCTCGCCCATTCCCTGAGCGTAAAACCGTACTCCCTCCTCGCCCGTCCACAAGACAAGGCAACCATTATCGGCCAGCGCCCGGATCGCCGCGTGACTGATGTTGGTTCCAGGTCCGAGCATCAGGACGGACAACACGGCGCACGGCACCGGCACCTTCCCATTCGCGTCGTGGATCGCAATCGCCTTCGCCTCCTGGTCGATCCGGCAGTGCTCCACGTAGAGGTAACTCCAGCTGTCTCGAACTTTCGGGAGAATGTGCAGATCCTTCACCATCCACCTCCCGCTGAGGCGATCGAGAGCAGCCCAAACCCGTAAGCTTTGCCCGACCCGATGCCTTGCTCAAGCGCCTGGCGGAAAAGGTCCGGGTCAGTGACGCGGAGCCGGCCTTCGAAGAGGACCGAGCCGAAGCGAAGCTTGTCGCCGTTCTTGCGGCCCCTCGCTTTGGTTTCGGGGATCGGCCGGATATCGACGATGCCCTTTCCCCGCTCCACCTCGCGATCGAAAAGACGCTCGACGGCACCGGCATCCTCACGCATCGCATGGACGGTCTGGAGCGCAAAACCACCACCTTCGGCTTTGCGCTGGAGCCAGCCGATCTGCTCTTCCTCGCGTTGCAACTCGACGCGCTTGCCCGCGAGGGGATCGTCGGCCTTCTCATGGATCCGGCGAGTCGGGTTGGCCCGCAGCCGGAAGACGAACTCGTCACCGGCTTGCACGCGGTCATAGGCGGTCGCGATCGATTTGCACGCCCCGCCTGCGTTCAGGAGATAGTGGGGGTCGATGGCGTCCAGGGCGGACCAGTCCGGGCTTATCCGCGACTGGACGAGCACGCTTAGCCGGCCTGTTCGCGGCATCGACTCGACCCGGTAGAGAATGCCGAATTGTTCACTCGCATTCGCTGCCCTATCCTCAACCTGCGGGAAGGCGCGCAGGATGGTGCGGTGCAGATCGTGGCAGTTCGCCAGATCGCGGCGCGCGCGCCGGCTGCGTGGATTGAGAATTAGCTGTGAGAGGTACATGTTTCGTCTCCCTCCACTGGAGGTGGGTCAACCCATTCCGTGAGGACATACCGTGTGCTGAAGCTGCGCCCGGCGAAGGAGACCGGCACGTCCTGGCGAACCTCGTAGCCCGACTGGATGCCGGCGTCCAGAATGAGCCGGAGCTGTTCGGGAGGTCGACCGCGCCACCGTTCGCCGAGATGCCCAAGCCAGGGATAGGTTGAAAGGACTTCCCGGAGCGAGCCGTCGCGTAAGCCGGGGCCCCACGGCGGCGCATCGGGCAGGCGGACCGGCGCGCCCGGCGGGAAGGCCTTGCGTCCGAGGCACAGCTGCCAGCGGGGCCGTTTCAAGGCCCGGTCAAGCTCTTGTAAGAGGGCGACGTCCCCCTCTAACCCAACCAGGAACTCGGCGTCGGCGAGGTAGTAGCGATTTGAGAGCACCGCATTGGATAGGATCCCGCCATCAGGTTTGGCTACCCCATAGGGATCATTCTGTCGGTGGGTGCCGCCGGTCGTGTGGTAATCCCGTTGCATGACCCCTTCGCGCTCGACACGCACGCCCATGCGGAGACTCACCAGGTCAGCCACCGGTTCCGAGCGGGAGCGCCCGAGCGCGGCACAGAGTAAGCCGATAACGCCGCTCTTCGACGGTTCGAGTCCGGTGTCCCGCTCAGAAAAGCGGCTCTGTGTGCCCCACGACTGCATCGGCCCGGACAGGCGGAGGAGCAAGGTGCTCACGCCGCCCCTCCCACTCCGGCAGCCGGCGCCATGGCACCATCGACCACGCACTGGATCAGCCGGTTGAAGTTGCCGGCGTCGGCCTCCTTGAGGTTGGTCAACCCGTGGCCGGTCAGGCTGATGCACCAGGCACCGGCGATCCCATCGTCGCCGTACATCGTCTGAAGTTGTCCCCAGTACCGGTCGAGTCGCTCAACTGATTTCTCGATCAGATCGTGGAAGCGGTCTGGAGCGACCGGCTGAAGGAAGGCGTTCGCCAGTGACCAGAGCCCGTCCTCTCGCACGACAGCGAGCACGAACGAGGGGGGATTCTGTGCCGCCATGCTGTTCTGCTTGCCGGTCGGGATCGCCAGTACTGAGGCGCGAAGAAAGGCGCCGAGCGCGGCCTGAACCAGTTCGTCGTCTTCGCCCAGGTTCCGCCGCAGTTGCGAGAGGTCGATGTTAGAGTAGCGGTAGAAACAGGAGGAGTTGAACTCGACCGTTCCCATCATCCCGGCGCCGGACGTGTCATCGGGGTTGAGATCGTCGACGGCGGTATAGAAGTCGAACTCCATGGCAGCTCGATTGGTTGAGATGGCATGCCCGACCTGGCTTGCGGCATCGATCCGTTTCTCGGGCAAGTCGGCGATCATGCGGCCGAAGAGGGCGAGGTCGACCGCTTTGCCCCCGTCGAGCACGCCTTTGAGAGCGTTCTTAGCGCCATTGGACAGTGCCGCTTTTCCGGCGCGCTTGGCCGTACGCCGGGAGCGCGGCTCATCCTCGGCAGGCGCCACCTGCGCACCAGCCGCGGCCAGTTCCTCCCAATAGTCGAGACACACACTGGTGAGGGCCGTGATTTCGGACTCCGCCAGGAAGAGCAGATATTCGGTAGTGAACGGCTCATCGGGATCGTCCTTGAAGCTCAGACCAAGACCCTGAACTGCCGCGGCGACCACCTGGATGGCTTCGGCCTCCGCCTTTCCGGCCGCTTGAAGGCGATCCACGAGCTCCGTAGCGAGCCGGCGGGTGCGTGAAGCCTGCCGCTCAGGCGGGAGCAACTGTTGACGCTTGAACTCATCGCGGATCGCCCGCTTGATGCACTGACTGGAGATGCGCGCCCGGCGATAGCCGCCAAACTCACAGTCTTTCGGCGCGTTAGTGTCATCACGATTGAGATTCGACGGCGCGAAGTTCTGGAGCAGGTGCAGCTCAACAAACATGGCTCTGGTCGTCCTTTCAATACCCTACGACTCACTCGAAACGACGGCGGAGATTGGTCCCTGGTCGGTATCGCGCGGCCCGTGTCCCCAATAGGAGCGGGCCCAGGATCGCTGGACACGCCGGTCCTCCCGGCCCCAATCCTGAATGTCTCGGAGCAGTTGATCCCAGTCGACGGGAATATCCGCGGTGCGCAGGAGCCCCACCGCGTGCCGGAGGTGATCAGGCAGATCTTCGGAGTGGCAATTGAGCAGCGCGACAAAACGCCGCTCGACGCTTTCGCTGGCGGTCGCGTCCGCGAGCCGCGCGAGGGACGCACCGAGGTTGTTCGGGATGCGCCCGTTCCGGAGGAAGGACGAGCGCCCCTGGTACCAAAAGGCAAAGAGGGCGGCAATCTGGTAATAGGCGTCTTCTTTTCTCGGGGTGACCGCATGCTGTGGCAACCAGGGCACGACGTAGGGATACATCTGCGCCACTTCGCCGGGGGGCTGACCGAGGCCACGGCGTAACGCGGCAAGCGCACCTCGGTCCTTCCGTTGAACGAGTCTCTCCAGCGACTCAATAAACGCTCCGTTGCGTGTCTCCGGCCGTGTACTGGACATCTCTCCAGGATCAACCGGTTTGCTCATCCCTGTCCTCCTCTCGTTCGCGCGCGAATGGCTCCAGAATCTGCTTGAGTCGTGAGCTAAAGGCACGTTCTGCTCGGGCCGTGGCCTTCAGCCCTCTGGCCGAGGAATCTGCTCCGTCGATCGTCTCGTGGAACGTGGCCCAAGCCGTTCGCCGCAGTGTTTCCGCCCAGTTGGCAAGCACAACAGTTCCATGCTCGATCTCGCCATACTCGTTTTCGATCCGGTCTCCAGCGAGCTGCTCCAGGAACCGCTTGAACGGGGCTTCAAGTCGTGACCAGTAGACCCGGCCGGGCGCCAGCGACTTGATGATGGCCTGCATCTCATCCGGGTTCGCACCCTGATCATCATCGGGCGAGGCCAACACCGCGGCGTAGACACGAAGTGGCCGTGGCACTTTGAATGTTCCTGCCCTCCCATCCTGTCGTTCGATCTCATCAAACCCGTTGCTGAACAGCCGGCCGACCTGCTCAGTCAGGTCAAGCGCCTGACGCAGGCGATCAAAGAGGTTCCGGTCCTGGACGTAGGCGAGCGGCAGCGGTAACCGCTCGTGCCGCCAGAGGAAGATGTTCGCCCGGTCGATCGACATGCCCAGAATGTCGAGGTTGACGTGTTGCGACCGGTCGAGGCAGTCGGCATCGACCAGACCGGCCACCCACTCGCTGATGCGCGGCGGCCGGTTCTGGTCTTCGACGGCCTGGAACAATGACGCACTGTCCCGCCAGAGGGCTCGCTCCGGGTAGATCGCCAGCTCCGGCCAGGGGGATTCTCCAGTGGCTGGCTTGCGGTTCCGGCGAAAGGCAACCATGGTTTCGCCATTGGCCAGGTACCAGTGTGTCGGGAGCTGGTACCCCTTCATGCGGACGACATGCGACACGGTGATCCGGCCCGTCTGGTCAATCTCCGGATGGAGCCGCATTCTCCGGCTTTGCCAGGTCAAGAGATCGAGATAGCCATTCGGTCGCCGGTCTACGGCCTGGGTGGGCGCATCCCGTTCCCAGGCCGGGAGATCCTCACCCATGAACTCGAACGGCACGCCGTCCTCGCGGTCGTACCGGAGCAGGTTCAGCATCAGCGTTTGGAACAGGTTGTCCCCGGTGAGCAACGAGACGGCCGCTTTGGCAAGCAGACCGGCCTTGGCGTATTTGAACGGGTTCGCCGGCTCGCCATGTTGGCTCCGGTAGGTGATCAAGCCACCCGGCGCGAAGCTCTGGAAGGCGACCAGGTACCGCGCCGCCTGGGCCGGGCTGAGTTGCGGCGGGTCGCTCGCGCGATGATGATCGAAGAGGGTGGCGTAGTTCCCCAGGGTGAACCCATGGACGATCTCCGCGACCGAGGTTTCGTAGCAGAACTCGATCTCCGGGGTCTGATAGAAGGGATACCGTTCGTCGAACAGATCGAAGCGGGAATGCCACTGGTCAAGGTAAGCATCGAGCCGAATGGCATCCCAGGAGCCATGCTCCCAGAGGGCACTCCAATCCTCCGGCGTTGCTGGACCGAAGTTCCGGTGCAAAACCGCCAGCAGCAGGCGGTGAAGCGTAATCGTCACGAGTGGTGATGGATCGGAAATCTCCCGGATCTTATGTGCGTGGCACAGGACATCGTGTATCCCAAGCTCCACCTTCTGCCCATCAGCCAGGAGTACACAGGGAATCCACGGTTCATCGACGAGGTTGTATGCTGGTATCCTTGTCAAGCGGTCACCTCCTTTTCTCAATGACAAGGCCAAGTTCATCGTCCAGTCGAAGCTGATACCCTCCAATCACGGCTCGATCTCGTTCATCCAAGAACACCCGCCGGTAGTTGCGAAGGAGCGCCGAACGCTGCCATGCCGCCGGCACCTCCTGTTTGATCAAGGCATCACGGATGCGTCGATCACTGAGGTTCACCGAGCGCATCAGGAGCCGCTTTGCATCTCGGATGGTCGGCACTTTGCCGGGAGGGACGGCCTGCCGGCCCGCGCGGTCATAGGCCGCGTGCTTCTCCGTCCCGTAGAGGCAGATGATGGAAACCGATGGCTCAATGAGCCTGGTAAGTGCCTGGTGCTCCCGGTGAAAGTCGGGGGCATCCTCCTCACGTGGATCACGCATGAGTTCCGCGACCGACGAACCCTTGAATCCGGGCCGTTCCAGCCATCGCTTCTTGGCTTCATCCTCTTCCTCGGCACGTTCGTCGAGATACGCATCTCGTGTCTCGTCCCAGGCGGTCTGTAGCGAGGCATCAAGATCTGGCGGGCAGTCGCGATCATCGTAGACCGCCTCGATCAACTCCCCGATGTCATCCGGTATCCGAATGGTCGTGCGTCCTTGGAGGGCAAGCCATGAGCGTAGTAGCACATGCCTGTCGTAAACGGCTTCGTTTGATCGTCCGAATTCAGGTATCCCGCGCTCGTCGATCCGGGGCTCGCAGATCCAGAGCTCCGGCTTCTGGAGTCCGAGATGCCGTGGACGCTCATGCCGGTGGAGGCGGCCGGAGCGCTGCAGCAGGAAATCGACCGGCGCCATATCGGTGACCATTAGATCGAAGTCGAGGTCGAGACTCTGTTCGATGACCTGCGTGGCGACGAGCACCGCCCGTTTTGGCCGCCGCACCTCCACGGTCGTGCCGTCGCCCATCGACACGGTACCCCCGGGCTTACCGAAGCGGACCAGCGTCCGCTGCTCGCGGGCCATCCGGTCCTGGAATAGATAGCGCGCATGGAAGAGATCGAGCTCAGGCTGGCCGTCGCTGGCGATGCGATCGAAGTGCGGCTTCAGCGCCTGGTACACCTGCTGCGCCCGGTTGACGGTGTTACAGATCACCGCCGCGCAGCCACCACCGGCGAGCGCGGCTTCCAGTCGCGCGCCAAGTTCAAAGGGATCTCCGTTATCCGGAAGCTGACCGTTCACCCAGGCGATACTGAGTGATCGCCTTGCCTGCTCAGACACCGCCACCGATTCGGCCCCGGCGACACTCTTGCTGAACCAGGTCAGCCTGGGATAGGTCGCCGCTGGTAACGCCTCGACGAGTGGCAGGCCCCTCCCACGCGCATAGGCGTTAATCAACTCCTGGCGGCGAACGTCGGGCAGGGTGGCCGAGAGGACGATGACCGAGGAGCCGAGCGCGCCCAGCCATTCGAGCAGGCGCTTGAAGATGGTGGACATGTAGACGTCGTAGGCATGGACCTCATCGAAGATCACCGTCTTCCCGGCGAGCCCGAAGAGCCGCACGAAGACGTGGCGGGTTTGCAGCGCGGCCAGAAAGGACTGGTCGACGGTGCCGACACCGAAGGGCGCGAGCAATCCTCGCTTGCGCCGGGTGAACCACTCGCCGGCGACGATCGTCGGGTCGCTGCCGTCCTGATCGAAGTCCGATCCAATATTGCTTGGTGCAACGGCCGGTTCACTCGGCTCCAGCGCCTCCAGGTCGGACGCCAGCGCGGCATGACTGTGCAGCAGTTGCAGGGTGATCTGGCTGTCGGGATAGCGGCGGCCGAGATACTCGTGCACACGGCTGAACATCTGGTTGGCGGTGGCCATCGTCGGCATCGCGATGTAGAGGCCGCGCTGGCCCAGGTTCACGCTCCAGCGGTCCGCCAGGTAGAGCGCGGCTTCGGTCTTGCCTTCGCCCATTGGCAGTTCGACGATGACGATGCCGGGGGATTGACCAAGCCCCGGCAGTTCAGCGATCCGCATCTGCACAGGACGGGGTGACCCTGGAAGGCCGGGGAAGAGCGACGTGAAGGGAAGTGCCTTGGGAGACGGCTTCCAGCCAAGCCAGCCAAGTTCCTTCAACGCCTTCCGTGCTTGTGTTTTCGCGTGCTCGGCGTAGGCGGTCAAACTGGCAAGCTCCGGTATTGGCTGGTCATTGCTTGCCGCGTAGGAGAAAAAGCGTTCATCAGAGCCGATCCAGTCGGCCACGGAGACCAGTCCAGCCAGAATCATCACTGCGGCGTGATCGATCTTCTGGGGTACAGATTGATTGTTGAAACCGAGCACCCTAGCCAGATCC
>CADEOZ010000114.1_pt1 | contig 9610 bp, 8 predicted proteins | sample 7288031 | NCBI WGS metagenome assembly CADEOZ01 (sample SAMEA6638613, study PRJEB37532) | metagenome | isolation source: wastewater | place: Germany | collected 2017-05-22 | reverse complement strand
GAGAGTGGGGGCTGCTTGTCCCTACCCTTTGACGCCAGTATTGGTATCGCCCGTGATATACGGGTACATCGCCGGGTCCGTTTCCGGCGAATAATGTTCCGTGGCCTGTCCCCCTGGCTCCACCGGCGCGCTCACCGGTTCGATCGTCGCGGCAGCCACTTTGAACTCCGGAATGCTCACCGACGGCTCAACCACCGGGTTTGTCACCTGATTGACCCCCGCGACGCCTGGATAGTGCATCGGGAGGAACAGGGTATCGGGCCGGATGGTATTCACGATCGAGGCCTTGACTTCGACACTCCCGCGCGGCGTGCGCACCCGCACAACCGTGCCGTTGGTAATCCGGAGGCGTTCCGCCTCCCGCTGGTTGATCTCCACGAACGCGTATGGAGCCTGACCGTTGAGGGATTCGATCCGGCGCGTCTGATTGCCGGTCAGATACTGGAAGAGGAAGCGCCCGTTCGTCAGATAGAAGGGGAACTCATCATTCGGCTCCTCGGCCGGCGGCCGGTGGGGCGCCGGGATGAACCGGGCCTTTCCATCGGGGTGCGCGAAGCGCTCCTTGAAGAGCTGCGATTCTCCGCTATCCTCGTCGCTCACGCAGGGCTCGAACACCTCGCCATTCCGGCTCTCGATCTTCTCCCAGGTCAGACCGGAGTAGTCGGCGCGGCCGCCCTTGGTCGCCACCCGCAGTTCTTCAAAAATCTCCTGTGGCGAGTCGTACTGGAAAAACTCGCCACGGCCCAGGCGGCGGGCGATCTCCCGGAGGATCCACCAATCGGGCCGCGCCTCGCCGGGCGGTTCCGCGGCCGGATTGATCTTGAGCATCCGTCCTTCAAGGTTGGTCACGGTGCCCTCATCCTCAACCCAGATCGCGCTGGGCAGCACGACATCCGCCATTTCAGCCGTTTCCGACATGAATGGATCCAGGACGACCAGAAATTCGAGGCTGTCGAGTGCCTTCCGCACGAACGGCGTGTCGGGCATCGACAGAGCCGGGTTGGTCGAGAGGACCAGGCAGCCGGCAATCTCCCCCTCAGTCATCATCCGCATCATCGAGGAAACCGGCACCCCGGCACCTGGCAGCTCGTCCGCCGGAACGCCCCAAACGCCGGCAATGTACTCCCGGTCCTCGGCATTCTCGATCGAGCGGTAGCCCGGCAGCTCGTCGGCCCGCTGGCCGAGCTCGCGGGCACCCTGGCCGTTTCCACTGCCGGTCAGCATCATCGTGCCACTGCCCGGCTTCCCGAACTGCCCCCGGGCCAGCGCCAGGTTGATGCAGGCCAGGCAGTTGTTGACGCCATTGACCTGCTGCTCGATGCCTCGCGCGTGAACGATGACCGATGTCCGGGCCATTCCATAGACACGCGCCGCGGTCATAATGCGATCCACTGGAACACCGCTGATCCGCGCGGCCTCTTCCATCGTGTACGGCTCGACTGACGCTTTGACATCCTCCCAGCCGACCGTGCGATCGGCGATGTAGGCTTCATCGACACGCCCATCCTGGATGATCTGGCGGAGTATGGCATTGAGGACGAACGCGTCGGTCCCCGGCCGGAGCGGGAGCCAGAGATCGGCCATCCGGGCGATGCCGGTCTGGCGGGGGTCGAGCACGATCAGCCGCCCGCCCCAGCTCTTGGACTCCAAGATCCAGCTCATGAGAATCGGGAAGCAATCGCTGATATTCGAGCCGACAACGACGATGCAATCCGCCTTCGGGAGTTCGGTAATTGCCAGCGGCGACCGGTCGAGACCGAGCGCCTGGTTATAGGCGCTGGCCGCGCTGGACATGCAGAGCCTACCGGCGTAGTCGATATGGCGGGTTTGAAGCCCGACCCGCGCGAACTTCCCGGTCACGTAGCACTTCTCGTTGGTCAGCGCCGATCCAGAATAGACCGCTACGGCATCCCGGCCCTTGGCAGCCTGAATCCCGGCAAATCGGGTAGCGACGGCGTCGAGCGCTTCATCCCAGGAGACGGGCTCCAGCGGGCTATTGCGCCCAGCCCGGCGCATCAAGGGTTGGGTCAGACGGCCAGCATGGTTGATCTGCTCGTACGCCATCATGCCCTTGGGGCACAGCGTCCCCTGGTTGTGCACGAACTGGCGCGGCTCAACGCCGATAACCGATCCGTCTTCGACCACCAGGTTCATACCGCATTGGATCCCGCAAAATGAACAATGCGTCGGGATCAACGTCTGAGAATTCATCTCACCATTCCCTCTCAACCGGGAGTCGCATCCCGGTTCGTTGAACATCGCGTTGCGTCTTGATCGATCCCACGCGGGAAAAACTCGAAGCGGCGAATGCTGGTGGAATCCCCCGGCGGTACCTGGTCAATGGATATGGGTGGCAGGCGCCGCGGGAGGGGCGATGGAACCGGTGGGACCGGCACGGTTCCGACCCCGAGGCTACGGACAGATTGACGACACACGGGGGATCACTCCAAGATGCTCGACTGATGATTGTCCGCTCACCGTCTAGGACGTCTTAGCGCCGGCTGTTCCCGGTTCCACGATGGCCGGATCGGACTTGCCACTTATCATACCAACAACTACAAAAACCCTGTTTGATCTTCCGCCGGATCGCCGCGCTACCAGGTGACGCTGACGTCTGGGGGCATCCCGTCCGAAGACTGCCGGGCAACAACGTGCGCGACCGGCCGGACGAACCCGGTTTCGAGATCTTCGATCAGGAGCGCGCGAAGGAAGCGCGGCTCGATCGGCGCCACCGCCGTCCGCGGGTCAACCACCTCAAGGACCGGAGCTAGGGGCGCATCGGCGGCCATCTCGGCGTCCTCCGCCAGCTCGGCCAGGTAGTAGAGGCCGATCTCGTGCAACGCCCGGCCATCGAAGACCTCCGCGACATAGACCAAACGGGTCACGCATGCTTCAAGGCCGGCCTGGTTCCGGAGGAGTCGAGTCAGCGTATCCACCCCGGTTTCGCCAAACCGGATCGCGCCCCCCGGGAGGGTCAGCACGTTGCCGCCATCGCCCGGCAACTCCAGCATCACGACCTCCCGTCCAAATGGGATGATCGCGCGGGCAATCAACTGAACGTTTGATACCTCGGCTGCCACTGTCTGCCTCCCAACCAATCATAAAAGCTGGGCCGCTCGGGCGGCCGCATGCGCGGAGTGTAGCGTGATGAAGCATGGGGATTCCACACCTGCCGTGCTCGGTGCGCCCGATTACCCCACACAGGACTTTCCCACTTCCCAGAGAATGTCGACTGGTTCGGCGCTGGCGATGCCTTGAGCACCCCCCTCAAGACACGGAATGCCTCAAGCAGCAAATCATACGCACATAACGCTATGGTGTTCCCATAATGATGATGGTGCGAATATCGCCCCCCCACTTGCGTCAACTTGTCCCACGCGTTATAGTATTAGTACACCACGTGGTTTCGTATCACGATGTTACAGGAATCTCTGCAAGAGCGGCTTTGCGGCCGACAAGCATTGATCTTATCTTGCTTCGGAGGTCTCGGCTGAACGGTCCGGCCAACCAACGAATTGGTTGAATGCTCAGCGGAAGGGTAGGGTGATGAAAAAGCAGTTCCTTGCGGTCCTCGCGATTCTGGTGGTCTCGCTTCTACCAGTCGGGGCCGGTGCCTACTCGGCCTCAGGTTGGCTTTACATTCTTCCGGTCAAGTCCAATGATCCGTTCGGTTACCTGGGCACCTACGGCGAGATTTCGCAACAGGATCCGATCTGCGCATCAGGTCAGGCATATGCATCGTCTTCAAACCAGATTCGGTTCGACATCGGCGGCTACACCGCTCCATTCACTGAAGTCGGGCTTACTAAAAGCTGCACCAGCGGCAAGCTTTATCCCTACATCGCCTACGGCGTGAATGGAGATCCGACCTTCTACGAGACTTCGTATTTTGCTTATCCAACGGTTCCGGCCGAGTACGTAGCCACTGAAGTCGACTACACGGGAGGTGGAGCATGGAGCATGAACTTTAACTATCATGGAACGGTGATTGGCCAGAATGCGTATCTCAATCAGTATGCCTCAATGCCGTACGCCGCCTCGGGTGCGGAGGCTGGAATGAGCGCTGGCTTGAGCGTATCATGCTACGGATGCCCGACCGGGTACTCGAATCACCGGAATCTTATGTTCAACGCCTCCGATACTAACGGTTATATCCCCTGGGCTTGCTATGATAGATCTCTCCGGCAGAACAACAACCCGGCACAGATTCTGCAACCCACCGGCTGTCCTCACGACAGCGAGTTCAGCATTAATTCGTAGCAAGGGAGAAACGTGTGAAACGAATAAGTATTGTCGTCGGACTGATCATCGTCCTCGTGCTCGGCGTGCTGCTGCTACCGCGGTTCCGCCAGTCGGTGGCAGCCGAACCAGTATCGCTCACGCAGGATAACGCGGCCACGCCATCTGCCGCCGGATCACCGAATCCGACGCAGCCGTTCCATCCCCACAGCCTGCGGGGGTTGACCCAAGGCCAGCTCGAGGACTACGCGCGGGCCTATGCGGCCTACACCCAGATGGGGCCGATCGACAGCATCCCGTTTGCCAAGATCGCCACTGAGCATGAGATGCGGGAGGCCGGACTAGTCGGCTTGCCGGACGAAAACAACGAGTATGGCTGGGTAATCTTCAAGGGAAATATGGCGGTGACCGTTCCGGGGGCGCGGCCAGGGACCCCCAAGGTAGTCCCCTATCAGATCTTGGGTTTCGATCTGGACCGCGGTGAGCCGTTCCACACCATCGTGTCACCGGAGGGAACCGGGCTCGGCAAGCTGGTCGGCGATCCCAGCCTGCCACCACCGGTCGTGATACCTTCGCATCTACCGATGGCCAGTCCCCTCCCATCGTCGTATCCAATCTGGAACCCTAGGTAGAGCCGATAGCTACACTGCCGCGCTAAGGATCGTCACAGGGGCTGGTCTGATGGTCAGCCCCCTTTCCTCTCGCCTCTCCTCTAGATGATGGCAACGTCCTCCACTTGCTCACCACATCAGTGACCTATCAACTCGAGAATGATCCTACGCCCAGCGCCCACCAGCCCGGGCACGGGGGGTTGCTATCGCCCGGAGAGCGCAGCAACACCGCGCATGGCGCGAATAGTGCGGAAACGCCTCGATCATCGGACATTGATGCCTGCTGGCGTCGATCGAACGCGGGAAGGGAGACCATGACCGGCCCATTTCCGCGGGCAGCGCGGCTCGAACTGCTCGACCGGCTCGACGATGACCGGCTGATCTCCGAGCTTGGCGCGAACCTGCGCGATATCCGGCGGTCCAACCGGTATCTCGGTGGAACGCAGGCGTTACTCAACCGGCTCCGGCCATATCTGGATGACACGCGGCCGGTATCGCTGCTCGACGTCGCGACCGGATCGGCCGATATCCCGATCATCATCGCTCACCGCTCGGCGCGGCAGCACCGTCCGGTGTCGATCGTTGCGACTGACATAGCCGGGCCGGTACTGGACGAAGCCCGCCAGCAGGTCGACCGGAGCGGGCTGAACACGATCCGGATCGAGCGGGCCGACGCGCTCGCCCTGCCCTACCACGACGCCGAGTTCGACCTGGTGACCTGCTCGCTGGCGCTACACCACTTCGATCCGCGCCGGGCGGTGATCGTCCTCTCGGAAATGCACCGGGTGGCCCGGCGAGCGGTCTTCGTCAACGACCTGGAGCGCTCGCGCCTGGCCTGGGTTGGCGCCTGGCTACTGGCCCACGGCACCACCCGGAACCGGCTGACCCGGCACGACGCGCCGCTCTCGGTACAGCGCGCCTATACAAAGGAAGAAATCCTCGGACTCTGCCGGCAAGCTGGGTGGCAGGGTACGCGATTCGCGCGTGCCCGGTTTTTTCGCATGGTGGTCTGGTCGGAGGTGAATGCTGGATCTGTTGAAGCATGATCGGCCGGACGTGCTGGTAATCGGCGGCGGCCCGGCCGGAGCGACGTCCGCGATACTGCTGGCCCAGCAGGGGCACGATGTCGTCCTGCTGGATAAAGCCCGCTTCCCCCGTGCGAAGGCCTGCGCCGAGTACCTGAACCCGGCCGCGGCCGCGATTCTCGGGCGGATCGGCATCCATAGCCGGGCGATGAAGGCAGGGGCCGTACCGATCGATGGAATGACGGTGATCACCCCACGGGAAGCGCGGTTTACGCTCGATTACGCCAGCGGCACGCCCTATCCGGCATTGGGTCTCTCCCGCAAGCAGTTCGACTGGCTGCTGATCACCCGGGCGCGGGAGGCGGGCGTCGATGTCCGGGAGAACAGCCCGGTCCGCGAGGTCGCGCGGGAGCCGGACGGCAGGCTCCGGGTCCGCGTCGTGGAATCCGGACGGGAGCGGACCCTGCGCCCGCGACTGCTGATCGGCGCGGATGGCCGCTACTCGGTCGTCGCCCGGGGACTGGGACTCAGCCGGGACAGCCGCTGGCCCCGGCGAATCGGATTGGCCGCTCACTACCGGGACTTCCCGCTAATGGAGGGCTTCGGCGAGATGCACGTCGCATCCCACGGCTATTGCGGCATCGCGCCTCAGGAGGAGGGGCGGGTCAATGTGGCGATGGTGCTGGACCTGGCACGTTTCCGGGCGCCCGAGCGCGCCCGGAAACCGGTCGCGGAATGCTTTGAAAGCCTGCTGGTGAGCTTCCCCGGTCTTGCCGAGCGCGCCGCCCAAGCCGAACGCGTGAGCCCGGTCCGTGGCGTCGGCCCATTGGCCCACCGGGTCACGCGGGTAGCCGGCGACGGATTCCTGCTGGTCGGTGACGCAGCCGGATTCTTCGACCCGTTCACCGGCGAAGGGATCTACGATGCGCTGCGGGGTGGCGAGCTTGCGGCTGCCACGGCCAGTCAAGCGCTCAGGAAGGGCGACGTATCGGCTTCCGGCCTGGAATCCTACCGGCGGGCGCGGCATGACGCCTTCGCGGCCAAGCGGCGCGCGGCCTGGCTGATGCAACTCTTCCTCCACTACCCCAGCCTCCTCGCTTACACCGCCGGGCGGATCTCCCGGCGGCCGGGTGTGACCGCTGTTATGAGCGGCGCCCTCGGCGGCTACGGAGACGCGGGTGTGATCCTAACCCCCGGATTTCTCTGGCAGGCCCTCCGGCCTTGAGGCGAAAAGGAGCGGGAGTTCGATGCACCGGATCAATCGCGTGGACATCGATGGCGAACTCGATCAGGTTTACCGGCTGGGCGCCGAGATCGAACGCTGGCCGCTGATCCTCCCGCATTATCGTGGCGTCGATCTCCTCTGGCGGCAGGATAACGCGGTGATCGCCCGGATGCGGGCCACGCGGAGCGGCATCCCAGTCTCCTGGACCTGCGTTCAGCAGCGTTTCCCCAGCGAGCCGCGCGCCACCTTCCGGCACATCGCCGGGTTCACCGCCGGCATGGAGGTCACCTGGCAGTTCACCACCCTTGCCGATGGCCGGATTCGCGTCGAGATCATCCACGACTTCCGCAAGGGCTGGCCGCTGGTCGACCGGCTCGTCTCGGACCGCGTGGTCGGCGACTTCTTCGTCGCCAACATCGCCGATAAGACCTTAGCTCGGATCAAGGTTCTCGCCGAAACAGCATGCCCGCGCGTTTCCGGCCCGGTCATGCCGGCCCAGCCAGCGGCAATCCCGGCGGAGCCACGGCGATGACCCGGTGGGTCGATGAGGACATCCCACGGCGCGTCGTCGTGACCGGCATCGGGGCGGTCACCCCAATCGGCGCGGGCGCTCGCGGCCTCTGGAACGGCGTCGTTGAGTCCAGGCCGGTGATCCGCGCGATCGACCGGTTCGACGCCTCGGTCTTCCGGTCCCGCCTGGCCGCTCACGTCGATGACTTCGATCCAGCCATCTATATGGATACCCGCCAGCTTCGCCGGCTCGACCGCTTCTCGCGGTTCTCGGTCGCGGCGGCGCGCCAGGCGCTCGACGATGCCGGACTCCGCCCGAGCGAGTTCGAGCAAGAATCGATCGGGGTCTCGATCGGCTCGGCACTCGGCGGAATCGCCTACGGCGAGGAGCAGCACGAGCGCTTCGTGCGGGATGGGCCGCGTGCCGTTTCGCCGCTGGTCGCGCTCACCGTGTTCGGCGGAGCCGGAGCCTGCAACGTGGCGATGGAATTCGATCTTCGCGGTCCGGTGACCGGGAACGCCAACTCCTGCGCCTCGGGGGCGGTGGCGATCGGAGAAGCCTTCCGGATGGTCCGATCCGGGGAGGCGATCGCGATGCTGGCCGGCGGCGCCGAGGCCCCGCTCTCCCCGCTGGCCTTCGGCGCGTTCGCGCTAATCAAGTCGATGTCCACCCGGAACGCGGAGCCGGAGCTGGCCAGCCGGCCATTTGACCGGGAGCGGGATGGCTTCGTGATGGGGGAAGGCGCGGCACTCCTGCTGCTGGAGGAACGGGAGCACGCCCTGGCCCGTGGAGCCCGCGTCTACGCTGAACTGCTCGGCTTTGGCGCCACCAACGATGCCTATCATATGACCGCGCCTCGTCCTGACGGCTCACAATCGGCGCGGGCGATCATCCGGGCGCTGCGGGATGCCGGGCTGCGGCCGGAACAGATCGACTACGTTAACGCACACGCCAGCGCCACGCCACTGAACGACAGCGTGGAGGTGCTCGCCATCAAACACGCGCTGGGGAGCCACGCCTACCGCGTGCCGGTGACCGGAACGAAAGGACTCCACGGCCACGCACTTGGCGCCAGCGGCGCCTTCGAGGCGGCCATCGCCTGCCTGGCGATCGATCATCAGTACGTGCCCGGCACCGCCAACCTCCTGGTGCCCGATCCGGCCTGTGATCTCCAGCATCTCCCGCTCACAGGACGCCGGCAGGCCATCCGCCACGCGATCTCCAACTCCTTCGGCTTCGGCGGCATCAATGCCTGCCTCGCCTTCAGGGAGCACATTAAAGAGCACGGCTCATAACGCCTGATGGAGTGGACCGACGGGTCCGGCAAACGATGCCGGGACGCAGTAATCGTTTGCGGCCGCACTCCCCCTGCATCCAACCGGGTCAAGTCCTCGCCCAACGCCTCCTGAACATCTCACCACCAGTCTTTCGCACGGATGGAAGGCACCAAAGCCTGCGTGGCGAATGGACCCATCCGGGCGAGCCGTAACCGGACGGTCACGCTATGCGTTTTAGCGCCGCGTGGACGCGCCCGGCGCGATACCGGCAGAGTCCCGGCGCGAGGGGGGTTTCCGGTGGGTCACCGCCGGAGCACATCGAACGTCAAGCGTGGCATCGCTGCTACCCGCGGCACGTCCGGCGTGAGTGTGTCGCGCTGAATTCGTTGAAAGACAGCAGGAGAAAGTCTCTACGAGATGCGACCACGAGGCTGATGAATCGTTCAACAGCAGACGAAGGCTTGCGCTGTTCGTTGATCGGTCGAATTTGTAGGCACCGCCAGCGCGGAAGCATTGCCATTGTCCACGCTTCCGTTATACCGGTACCTGGAAACGACTGCCACTGGGAAGAGAAGTGGAAAGGAGGACGTGGGCGGGGGACAGGCGACCCGGCATTGATCCGGGAAAAGCAGGATGAACTTCACGTGTGACGATTGGGTTTCGGACGTAACGCGGGTCTGCGTTCTTTCTTCTCGAAAGGAGCAACCAAGTTGAGAAAGCGC
>CADEOZ010000141.1_pt1 | contig 9926 bp, 11 predicted proteins | sample 7288031 | NCBI WGS metagenome assembly CADEOZ01 (sample SAMEA6638613, study PRJEB37532) | metagenome | isolation source: wastewater | place: Germany | collected 2017-05-22 | reverse complement strand
GCACCAGGATATAGACCTCGGGATGGCCGAAGACCCAGAAGATGTGCTGCCAGAGGACCGGATCGCCGCCATGGGCGGCGTTGAAGAAGTTCGCGTCGAACTTCCGGTCGAAGGTCACCTCAAACAGGCCAATGGCGAATGCCGGCATGGCCAAGAGGAGGAGGACCGACGTAATGAAGGTCATCCAGACGAAGATCGGCATGCGCATCAGGCTCATGCCCGGCGCCCGCAGGTTGACGATCGTGACGAAGAAGTTGAGGGCCGAGGCGATCGAGGAGATTCCAACGACTTGTAGGCCCATCATCCAGAAGTCGGCCCCATCTCCAGGGAGATAAGCCGGGCTGACGTGGCTGGTCAGCGGAGCGTAGCCGAACCAGCCACCATTCGGCAGGTTCCCCGAGAGACCGCCGCTGAGCAACAGGAGCGCGCCGAAGAGGAACACCCAGAAGCTGAAGGAGTTCAGCCGCGGGAAGGCCACGTCGCGCGCACCGATCAGGAGGGGCGTCAGGAAGTTGAAGAAGGCTGAGTTCATCGGCATGATGAACAGGAAGATCATGATCACCCCGTGGGTGGTGAACAACTGGTTGAACAGATGGGGTCCAACCAGGGTGTTGTCCGGGACGATGAGCTGGGTCCGCATGGTCAGGGCTCCTAGGCCACCGACCAGGAAGAAGACGAACGACGAGATGAAGTAGAGGATACCGATTCGCTTATGGTCGACCGTGGTCAACCAACTGCCTAGCCCTCGAGGTTCGGCATGGAGCCGCTCAAGGGATATCGCAGCTTGTGCCATTCAGAGACCTCCAATCCGACCACTCCGTAGAGCCGATCCACGCCATCGCACCAACGCCTGACCACGGCACCGTGCGGTACTCGGGTCCGGGCAGACCGTCACGATCGTCGTGCGCCCATAGGAGCACGCGTCCTCATCTGTTATCGATCGATGGAAGATTGAGGCTCGTTGGGGACGGACCATCGGGCGATCCGGTCGGAGCAGTCCGGTATTCTGAATGGTCCTTGCGATCTCCGCGCCTCGTGATCCATCGTCACCGTTTCAGGCGCGCACCGGTGAAGCGCTCACGTGCGGTTTGTGGCTTACCTATACTCACGATAACGGGCAGCCTCGCACATCTCAATCGCCCGAAGCGACGATTTTTCCAGTCGCAGGTGAGCGAGGTATCCCTAAAATCTGGTCCGACGTGAACGTGAACGGTGGCGCCCTTCGCCGTCAAAATTCCGGCGTAACCCGAGGTGGACGCCGCCAGAGGTCGATTTTTCCGCCAATTCGCGCTCTTTTCTGAGCAAACGCGAGCATCTACCCCGGTGGACCAACGGTTCTAGTCCGTCGGATGTCTAGCCTCAATCCTTGGATGATCCCAGTCACCTTAGGCTGCCATGAATGAGCACTCTGCCGGGCAGGTGGGCTCGACGGAGGTTGATCCGCAGTGGTTGCCTGGCGCGATTGGCCTGCCCGACCAGGCGATCTCCATTCGCTTCCACGTTGGCGGCATGGGCGCAAGAATTTGGTTCGCCCGCGGTGGTGTGGTTCTTGTTAGCCTGGATTACGAGGACGTGTTGATGAAGGAGCTGATCGGCGCCGGATTGACGATGGCGTCCTGCTCGTACCGGCTGAGCCGGAAGTCCTCCCGAAGGACGCTCGCACCGATTCCCGGTTGACGTGGGCTACCGTCGCGCGGCCACGATCCACGGCATGCGGACGAAGACGCGGTTCATCCGCATCACCAGCGCCGGGCTGCGGGAGAGCCATCCCCACGATGTGGTCATCACCAAAGAGACGCCGAACTACCGGGTTTCGCGCTAACCGGAGCCTGGTACCACGTTGAACGCGGGGCGAGCATCCTGGCGGCGATGCGTCGTCCCGGATCGCCACCAGGCGCGCTTCCGGCCCCATACCTCCGGCTCAAGCTTGCCCCCGTTAGCCGGCGATGGACGAGGCTTCGTTGATCCAATCCTGAACCTGGTCGAGCGACGGCGACTGACGAGTCAGCCGCTTCTGTTCGTTGGCCGCCTTCAGATTGGCCTGGAGGTTAGAGGCCTTCCGATGCTGCAGATCCTTGATCGAATCGACACCGCATTCCTCGAGGAGCAGGGCTACATCGGCGTTGACCCCTCTCAATCGCATCAGCCCGGCACGGTTGACGCAATCCGCGAGCTGCCCGGTGGTGACACCGAGCTGGCGGGCCAGGACACTCCGCTGCGCCGGGCTGCCCGCCTTCGCCAGAAGCTGATCGATGGTGGTGATTTTGATGGAAGCGAGTTTCTGCTGGAGTTCCGGGTCTATGCCCTTCATGTCGGTAAGCCGGCGTGTCATGGCCCTTCCTTTCCGTTGATCGGGCAACGACCGCGCGAGGGAGACCCTTCAGTTGTGCCACAGTCCCCGTCACAGCGTCCACTTTTCAAGATTATAAAGGGTGTCTGGCTGGTTTCCTATTCCCCACACTAACCAGTCGGCTTGGCTTAAGCACGCCGGACGGGAAGCCATGGAGCCGGGAGAAGTCGGTTGGCCCGATCCCCTTGCTCACAATCCCGATATACAAAACGGGGCGGTAAGCTATCAGGGCCGAAGCGCGGCGATGAGCGCGGCATACTCCCCAGCGCTGAGCCCGCGCGGCGGTGCGATAAACACATGGGTGATACCGATGGCCTGGAGCAGCCTGAGACGCTCGCGGACCCGCTCCACCGTGCCGACGAGGCTGAGCTGATCGACGAGCTCGGTCGGAATCAATCTCCGCGCCGCTTTTAAATCCCCCGCTTTCCGGATATCCATAAAGGAGCCGCCGCGCGCGAGCACCTCGTCGACCCGCATGACCTCCCGGACTCGTGCCATGATCTCCGGCACGTCGAAGCCGGGCACCGCCAGGTGGTGGGCCATCCCCGGCAACGTGTGAACCAGGGCAATCAGGTTTTTCCGGCGATCCAGGGCGCGATCCGGGGCGCTGGTCACGTCGATCTCGGTTTTGAGGAAGAACGCGAACCGGGCAGGATCGCGACCGGCGCCCACAATCGCTTCGCGGGTCTGGCGGATCACCTGCTCCAGGAACGGGAGTGAGGCGAACTCGGCCAGCAGCAGACCATCAGCCTGCCGGGCGGCTACGTCCAGCGCCAGCGGCCCGAGGGCCGCGAGATAAATCGGAACGTGCGGCTGAACCGGATGAACCGCGCGCGGCCAATCACGCACCGGGAAGTGGCCGGCTGACGCCGCGCGATGCGGCGGCCGCCACCACTGGCGGAGGAGGCTGATCGTCTCGCTCAGCACCTCGGGAGGCCGGCCGGTCGGGATTCCCAACCCGCGGCTGTACCACTCCGGCTGGCCCCGGCCCAATCCAAGGAAGGCCCTCCCGTTCGAGAGCCGGTCAACGGTCGCGACTGACATCGCCAGCAGGTTCGGATGGCGCAGATACGGGTTGGTCACCCCGCTCCCAAGCCGGATGCGTTCAGTCCGCTGGCTGGCCGCGCCGAGGACCGAGAACGCATCCCAGCCATCCGGGTCCTCGGTCAGCCAGACCGAGTCCAGCCCGGCCTGATCGGCAACCTCGATCGCTCGGAGGAGATCCGCCGTGCTCACGGCCGCGTCCGCTTCACGAATCCAGGGATGATGCGAAAGCGCGAGGCAGAACTCCATCTGGCTCCTTCCGGTGACGCGGCGGGCTGGCTAGCTCGTGCCGGACGCAGCGGCTTCCACGGCCCCGATCACCGCTGGTTCGGGCCGCGCACCCTCGAACTGCATCGATTCATTGATCACCGTCTTCGGCACACCATAGACCTGATACCGCTCGGCAAGGTGTGGGAACTCGCTGACCTCGATCACGTCCGCGGTTACCATCTCACTCTCGACTGCCATCATGTGCGCCAACCTGGCGGCACTCGGGCAGTAGGGTCAGGTAGGCGTTACGAAGACCTTGATGTGAACCGGGGCCGTCAACCCGGCCAGTACCTCCCGGCTGTGGAACTGCAAGCCCGTCGTGCCGCGCGATACATTCACCAGGTCTTCGATCAGGGTTGACGCTTCGTAGCCGGCCGGCGCGCCGATAAAGCGGAGTGTCCCCTTGTTCTGTCCGGAAAAGACGATGACCGGCACTTCTTCGATGCCGGTCTCCGGCACCGGCTGCCCGGGAATCGAGAGGTCATGGACACGCAGCTCCAGCTTGTCCGACAGCGCGGCCACTTCCTCCAGTAGTTGGCGAGTCTCATCACAGGTCAGGCACTCTTGACCGGACGTACCGGGCGGCGATGTCCGCGTATAGAGATCCAGGCGGACCGGGTGCTCCAGCCGATCGGCGAAGAGCGTCCGCATTTGTTCCTGGTCCTTTTCGGGTATGAGTGGCATCGACCACACTCCCTTCTTGATCCGGCCGGTGTCGTCGCCGCGTCACCAGCGATCCAGGTGCTCTCTTGTTGTAGATTGCAACAAAAACGGCGGGGAGAACAGTCCCCGCCGAGCACATTCCGCATCCTAGACCTAGGATAGATGCTTCGAGGGTCAGCCAGGCACCCACGATGGCACACCATCCGAGTCAGCCGTGATCGCGACCGGCTCCACTCCGAGGAGTTCGGCCGTCCGGGCGCTCAAATCCTCGATCACCGGCTTCTGGAACCCCATTGTCTGCCAAATGACGATGCCGCTGGGATCGATCAGGAAGACGGTCGGGGTTGCCATGATGTCGTAATCGCGGGAGGTCGCGTAATCGTTCTCGTCGATCAGGATCGGGAAGGTGACGCCGGTGCGCCGGGCGAAGGATCGGCTGATATTGGGCGAGTCCTGCGCGATACCCCAAACGGTCAAGCTATCCTGGGGATAGGCCCGGTAGATCTTTTCGAGAAACGGGAAACAGACCTTGCTGGCCCCGCAGGAACTCTTGTAGATGCCGATCAGCACCGGTCCACGCTGAAGCGCGTCGCTCAGGCTATACCGCTCTCCCCGCGCGGCGTCGCTGAGCGTAAACAGCGGCGCCTCCGCGCCGTTCTCAACCGTCATTCCCCGTAAATCCCTCCGCTCCCGGCCCGGGCGAATGATCCCGCCCAGCCTCCGCCATCCCCAAAACCCGCCACGGCCGTCCCGTGGGTAATCCATCGCGATCCGGGCTAGAGACGCGGCAAACCTATTCCGGTCACCTCGCGCACGCGCTCCATCTTTTTCGCCGCGATCTCGCGCGCCCGTTGCGCCCCCTGCTCCAGAGTGTCAATAACCAGGTCCGGCCGCTCGTTGAGTTCGGCCAGCCGCGCTTGAATCGGCGCCAGCCCCTCGATCGTCACCTCAGCCAGATCCCGCTTGAACGCGCCATAGCCCTTGCCCTCGTACCGTTGCTCGATCTCCGGGATGGAGAGGCCGGTAAAGAGGCTGTAGATCGTCAACAAGTTGGAGATCGCCGGCTTGTCCGCCTGGTCATAGCGAACCTCGGCACCGGAATCGGTGACGGCGCGCATGATCTTCTTCCGGATCTCCTCCGGCCGGTCCGCCAACTCGATCCGGCTGGCCGGGTTCGGGTTGCTCTTACTCATCTTAGAAGATGGCTCGGTAAGCGACATGATCCGGGCGCCGGCCTTCTTGATGTCAGGCTCGGGAACGACGAATGTCTCGCCGAACGTCGAGTTAAATCGGATGGCGAGATCGCGCGCGAGTTCGATATGCTGCTTCTGATCCTCGCCGACCGGCACCAGGTCCGCGTCATAGAGGACGATGTCCGCCGCCTGAAGCACCGGATAGGTGAATAGCCCGACACCAACGCGCTCGGTCCCCTTCCCGGCCTTCTCCTTGAACTGGGTCATCCGGCGGAGTTCGCCGAAGGTCGCCAGGGTGCCGAGAATCCAGGTCAATTCGGTGTGCTCCCGGACGGTGGACTGGACGAAGAGGATCGAGCGCTCCGGGTTGATCCCGGCGGCGAGCAGCACGCTGGCCAGCTCGCGAATGCGCGCCCGGAGATCCGCGGGATTGTAGGGCAGGGTCATCGCATGCAGATCGACGATCGAGAAGATATTGTCGTACTGCTCCTGCTGCTGGACCCAGTTGCGGATCGCTCCCAGATAGTTTCCAATGTGAATGCCACCGGTAGGCTGAATACCGGAAAAGACCCGTGGTCGTTTGGCCGACATGCGCTGCGCCACCCTCTTCAGATCAACATCCCCTTCGCCCCGCCGCCCGGCGGCCAATACGAAGAGGACCCCACTTCGGAAAAATCGTAGCACATCATGAGCTGCGGGGTGCACGTACCCACGTTGACACACCGCTTCGGGAACATTCGAGCGGCGGAGACCGTTGTATCCATCAAGGAGACGATGTTTTGCCTATGATGTTTGTTGTTCGGAAAGGGCCACGTCCTTCCTCGTCCTGGCCACGCCCCGCCTGAGCGCGCAAACCCGGAGAACGGGGACATCCAGGGTATCATTAGGACGGAACGATGAGATACCGGGGTCATTCCCAACGCAAACTTGATCGGAGACGCATCCTTTTGACGGGAGTCAGCCGTATATGGAAGTGCAGCGTGTGTGGAGTGCCGCGCTGCCGCCGGAGCTGCCGTGCGTGAAGATCTCCGGCAGCTCACCGACGAAGAACTGGTCCGGCGGATGGACCAGGGCGATATCGATGCGCTGGAAGTGCTCTACGACCGGTATTCTCGCGCGGTCTACTCCTTCGCGACGCGCATCGTAGGCGATCGCTTGCTGGCCGAAGAGGTGCTCCAGGAGGTGTTTACCCGCTCCTGGCAGCAGGCAGGCCGATTTGAGTTCGCGCGGGGGAGCTATGCCAGCTGGTTGCTGAGCATTACCCACAACCTGGCCATCGATGAGATCCGGAAGCGGCAACGCCGCCCGCAGCGGGCCGATATGGTGGACGTCGCCGCCGTGCTTCAAGGCCAGGCCGACGTGGCGGCCGATGTCGAAGAGGCGGCCGAAGCGTCGGAGATGCGGGAGCGAATCCGGACCGCGATGGAGATGCTACCGGAGGCGCAGCGGGTGGTGATTGAACTCGCCTATTTTCAGGGGTTGACCCAACGCGAGATCGCCGCGCTCCTCAACGAGCCGCTGGGGACGGTCAAGACCCGCATGCGATTGGGGATGCAGAAGCTGAAGGAATTTCTCGGCACGCAGGAGGGCGCACAGATCTGATGCTGGACCGGGGTGACCACGTCAGTGATTTGATCTCGCCATACGTACTCGGCGCGCTGGAGCCGGACGAGATCGAGACCGTTGAATCCCACCTCAGTAGCTGCGATCAGTGCCGGACGCTCGCGGACGAAGAACGCGATGTCGCCGGACTCCTCCCCTACCTCGCGCAGCCGCTGCCCGTTCCACTCCGCGCCAGGCGCCGCCTGCTCAATCAGATTCAAGAGGAATCACAACCCGATCCGCCCCCGGTTCCCATACGAAAGACCCGCCGGCCGACGGGGTTACTGTCGCGGCTCGGCTGGGTTGCCGCGGTTCCGGCAATGGCGCTCGCGATCCTCTTCTTTTTCAACGGGGTGCAGATGCAGGAACAGGTACAGCAGCGGGATACCGCCCTTTCGGTCCTCGAACAGCGACAGAGCACCTTCACCGAGTTCGTGAGCTCATCGCGCGGTGCCGTCACCAACCTACACGGCACCGAAGCCGCGCCACGGGCCCAAGGCGGGCTCCTGCTCAACCCCAATCGCGACGCCGCGCTCCTGATCGTCACCGGGCTGACCACGCCGCTCGTCGGTCACTCCTACGTGGTTTGGATGATCAAGGGGGATCAGCGGATGAACGCCGGGGTGATGCCGGTAGACAATCGAGGCCGTGGCCAAATCTCGATTCCCCTGCCCCAAGGACTCAATAGCTTCGATAACATCATCCTGACCGAAGAGGTTCAGCCGAGGGTCACCAACCCCAACGGGACCATCCTCATGGCAGCCAAAGCCGGCGGGTAGGATTGCTCCGCGACTACCACCGCCCCACATGGTTCGGAGTCGTATCCGCCAGACCTGAACGGCCATCACTCATATCGCAAGGGCAGGCCCTTTTACCTGCCTGAAATGTTCGCCCATAATGAATGACTGCCGCGATTGCATGAATGTTCTCAGTCGGGGATCGCCCCTACCGGGGTGCGTTTTTCGTGCGCCGCGCGCGGGCAGTCCGAAGGCCGGCGTCGATATCCGTGGTAACCGTTTCCCCTGATGGAAATGGGGTGACCTCGTAGCTGATCCAGCGGTCACGAGGGGCGAGAATCCGGTAGACCAAGATCCAAAACTTGCGCCAGCGCCCACCGCCGCGCAAGACCCGCTCCGCTTCGGCGCCTTCCAGCCGGCGGGCGATCCCGCTGACCGTTGGGCCGATCACCTGCCCACGCGGTGTCGAGGGAGCCAGGGTGACACGCGGATTCCGGGCAAGGCGTTTGACCTTGCCGGTGCTGTCGCGAGTTGTGAAATAGGCCTTGCCGCCATCGAGCTGGATGGTCACCGGGGTGGCAACACCCTGGCCGTTCCGGCGATAGGTCGTCAAGAGCGCGATCCTGGAGAGATCAAGCGGCGCGAAGTAGTTCCCGCTCGATTCAAGCGCGGCGTTTTCACTCATGCCGTCATTCTCCTCACGGATCACGCTGCTTGCCTTTGCCTGCACCCCCGCGTTGACCTGCGTTCTCGGGCGGCATTTCGGACGCGGCCCGCACAGCAAAGATTCATCATGGGTTAATAATTCGGGAGGAGACGAGCCCCTCCCCCGACCGGAAGCGCCCGGAATTCAGACGACGAACTCACCATTCTTGATGAAGAGCTGCCCATCCACCGTGACCTCGCTCTGCTGGCGCAGATCGCAGATCATATCCCAGTGGACGGCAGATTTGTTCAAGCCCCCGGTCTGCGGGTAGCTGGCACCGATTGCCATGTGCATGGTGCCGCCGATCTTCTCGTCGAGCAGGATATTGCCGGTGAAGCGGTTAATGCGCCGGTTGGTGCCGAACGCGAACTCGCCGAGATAGCGGGCGCCTTCATCGACATCGAGCATGTGATGAAGGAACTCCTCGTTCTCGGCCGCGGTCGCGCGCACCACCTTGCCGTTTTCGAACCAGAGCCGAATATCCTTTACCTCCCGTCCGCCCATGATCGAGGGGAAGGAAAAGCGGACGTGCCCGTTGGCCGAATCCTCGACCGGGCCGGTGAAGACCTCGCCATCGGGGAAGTTGCGGTGACCGTCGGCATTGATGAACGTCCGTCCGGCGATCGAGATAGTGAGGTCGGTGTCGGGCGCGGTCACATGGACCTCCCGCTTGCCGCTCAGCCATTCGATCAGGCGCTCCTGTTCCCGTGACATCGCCTGCCAGGCGGCGACCGGATCGTCGCTATCGAGATAGCCGGCGCGGAAGATGAAATCGGCATAGTCCTCGAGCGACATGCCGGCATCCTGGGCGTAGGCATTGGTCGGGAGGATCGTCAGGCACCAGGTGAGCAATCCGTCGGCGGCCCGCAGGAGGTACTTCTGGCGAAGTTCGGCGCGGGCACGCTGCGCGATCTGCTGCCGCTCCGGGTTCACCGAGGTGAGCGCCTTGGTGTTCGCGTCGCTCATGATGCGCAACGTGTAATCGGTCTGCTCCGGGATAAGCCGTTCATCGGGAGTGATGTACTGGAGCTGGTCATCGTTGGCCAGGCGAAAGAAGTCTACGTTGAGCTCCGGCAGCGCGACCTGCACGGCCGGATAGGCGCCCCGCGCGAGGATTCGCCGGTAGGCGGCGCGAATCAACGGGTCCGCGAGCGTCGTGCCGGCGATCACCACGAGCTTTCCAGGCTGGACATCGAGCGAATAATCGACCAGAACCTTCGCTAGGTTCTCGATTCTTGCATCCGCCATGTGCTGGTTCTCCTCTCAATACTTCGTCTGGATCATACCGCGAACTCCGTTCCCCGGCACCGGATGCGGTGAGCTTCACGTCTCCTGGAGCCGCAGACGAATGATCGATTTCA
>CADEOZ010000108.1_pt1 | contig 10988 bp, 8 predicted proteins | sample 7288031 | NCBI WGS metagenome assembly CADEOZ01 (sample SAMEA6638613, study PRJEB37532) | metagenome | isolation source: wastewater | place: Germany | collected 2017-05-22 | reverse complement strand
GGCAGGGCATCGACATGGTGATCGTCCGTGAGAATACCGAAGGGCTCTATTCCGGACGCGAGCGACGTGAGGGCGATGTCGCGATCACCGAGCGGGTGATCAGCCGTGCCGCGTCCGAGCGTATCGTCCGCGCGGCGTTCGAATTGGCACGCCAGCGCGTGGTGGGACACACACCCTGTAGTAAGCCGCTGGTGACGATCGTTCACAAGGCAAACGTGCTCAAGGAGACGGACGGCCTCTTCCGGGAATGTGCCCGCGCGGTAGCTGCCGACTTTCCGGACATCCCGACGAACGAGATGCTAGTCGATGCGATGGCGATGCGGCTGATCAAGGACCCGGAGTCGTTCGACGTCATCGTGACGACGAACCTCTTTGGGGACATCCTCTCCGACGAAGCGGCGGCGCTGGTTGGCGGGCTAGGCGTGGCGCCCAGCGGCAACATCGGCGATACCAACGCCGTCTACGAGCCGGTCCACGGGTCGGCGCCCGACATCGCCGGCAAGGGGATCGCCAATCCGGTCGGCGCCATCCTTTCATCCGCCATGATGCTGGAGCGGCTCGGCCACGCCGAGGCCGCTAATCGCGTCCAAACGGCGGTCGAGGCCACGCTGGCAGCGGGCATCCTCACCGCCGATCTCGGCGGCAACGCGACGACTGAGCAGGTCACCGGGGCGATCATTGAACGGCTGTGAGGGCGCGCGCACCGGGATCGAATGGAGGGACTTGGGGTGGGAGAAAGGCTCACGTTGAACTGCTAAAGCCGACTCCGCGCGGTCGGTTTACCGGCGCGCGGTGGTGGCCTGTACTGACTTTTGGGCGGTCACGCTGTTGATTTTTCATTGCTCCTTGCCGCGGGGCTATGGTATACTTGCGATCGCTACGAACTCGGGCGGTTAGCTCAGTTGGTTAGAGCGCCACGTTGACATCGTGGAGGTCACTAGTTCGAGTCTAGTACCGCCCACCCGAGCGCAAACCCCGTTTTTTCAACCTAGCCCAGCGGTGGTTTCCAGTGCCGGACGGCACGGTGCTCGATGACGCGGCAGAGGCTGGCCGTGTGATGGAATCACAAAAAGCCCCAATGGCGTTGAGCGGGACGAGTATCCGAAGGACGGCGATAGAGAAGCAGGGTCACTGGCTGGAAGCCTTGCTCGTCCGGATCTTGGAGAAAACCACCCGTGAGCCGACCGGCGAACGTATTCGCGAGTAGCCGGTTCCGGTTGCCCCCGTTATCGGGCGCTACGAGGGCCGTGCCATGGCGCGGCTGAAGTAGGGTGGAACCACGTCAGGCTGAGCCTGCCGTCCCTTCGGGCGGCGGGTTTTTTGTATTCGCGAAGAGAATCGGTGCTGCTGGAGCGCAATCGCGGACACTCTGGGCGGAGCAGAACGAGGGAGGATGATCACGTGTCACAGCTAACGGAAGAGATGGACATTGCCGCGCCGGTCGAAAATCAGGAGGAGCTGCAACTGGCCAAGATGCGCCATTCGGCGGCACACGTGATGGCCGAAGCGGTGCTCGAACGATTCCCGGGAGCGAAGCTTGGCATTGGCCCGGCGATTGAGAACGGCTTTTACTACGATTTCGACCTGCCCCGGCCGCTGACGCCGGAGGACCTGGAGTCGATCGAGCAGCGTATGGCCGAGATTCGCAAGGGCGCCTACCCGTTCGTCCGCGATGAGATCTCCCGGGAGGCCGCGCTGGCCTATTTTGCCGACCAGCCCTATAAGGTGGAGATCATCAACGACTTGCCGGAAGATGCCGTGATTTCCCGCTACACGCAGGATACGTTCACCGATCTCTGCCGCGGGCCGCACGTCGAGAACACGTCGCAGATCGGCAAGTTCAAGCTGCTCAACGTGGCCGGGGCCTACTGGCGGGGCAGCGAGAAGCGCCCGATGCTCCAGCGGATTTACGGTACCGCTTGGCCGACTCAGGAGGATCTCGATAACCATCTCCACCGGCTGGAAGAGGCCCAGCGGCGGGATCATCGCCGGCTGGCCAAGGAGCTCGATCTCTTTTCGATCGACGAGGAGATCGGTCCGGGGCTTATCCTCTGGCACCCGAAGGGCGCGATCATCCGCTATCAGATCGAGCAGTTTGTGACCAATGAGCTGCTGAAGCGCGGCTATCAGCTCGTCTACACGCCGCACATCGCGAGCGAGAAGATCTACCGGACTAGCGGTCATTTGGCGACCTATGGCGAAAACATGTTCCCGCCGATGGAGGTGGAAGGCGCGCCGTACTACGTCAAGCCGATGAACTGTCCGGGACATATCAAGATCTACGACTCGCAGATCCGTTCCTACCGCGATCTGCCGATGCGGCTCGCGGAGATGGGTACGGTCTACCGGTACGAGCGGAGCGGAACGCTTCACGGCACGCTGCGGGTTCGTGGCTTCACGCAGGATGATGCCCATATCTTCGTCCGGCCGGACCAGATCGTCGAGGAGGTCAAGAACACGCTCGATCTGGCGATGCATCTTGCTCGCATCTTTGGCTACGAATACAAGATCTTCCTCGCGACGCGGCCGGAGAAGTCGATCGGGAGTGAGGAGCAATGGACGCACGCGACCGAGGCGCTGGCGCAGGCGCTGCGCGAGATGGGCTTGAAGTACGAGATTGACGAAGGTGCCGGCGCCTTCTACGGGCCGAAGATCGATATTAAGTTCCTCGACTCACTTGGCCGCGAGTGGACCGGGCCGACGGTTCAGGTCGATTGGAACCTTCCGGAGCGGTTCGATCTCACCTACATCAATGAAGAGGGCAAGCGTGAGCGGCCGGTGATGGTTCACCGGGCCGTGCTCGGCTCGATGGAGCGATTCGTGGGGGGATTGATCGAGCACTTCGCTGGTGCTTTCCCGGTCTGGCTTGCGCCGGTGCAGGCCGAGGTGATCCCGATCGCCGACCGGCACCTGGCGTACGCCGAGGAGGTAGCCGGCAAGCTCTGGGCTGCCGGTCTTCGGGTACAAGTCAACTCCTCGGGCGACCGGATGCAGGCCAAGATCCGGCGGGCGCAGTTGGAGCACATTCCGTACATGCTGGTCGTCGGTGACAAAGAGGTCGAAGCCGGCGCGGTCTCGGTTCGTCTCCGGACCAATGAGAACCTCGGGCAGATGCCGGTCGATGAATTCATCGCGATGGCACGGGAGATCACGGACACGAAATCGCTGGACCTCGTTCCGGCCAAGCGGGGATGAGAACTCAGGCTGGGCTAGGGCTCGGGCCGGGCAGGCGACCGGGGAGGTGCTGGCATTGACGGTGACAACGCCAGGCCGGCGTCGCATCCTTGGTATTCCAGTGGACGACGTTACGGTCGCGGAGGTTGTGGAGCAGGCTTGCGATTGGGTGCGAGGCGGCGCTGGCACGGTTCATCAGATCGTGACGGTCAACCCGGAGTTCATCATCGCCGCGCGCGCCAATCCGGGATTCCGCGCCGTGCTCGAACAGGCGGCTTTGTCCACGGCTGATGGCATCGGAGTCTTTCTCGCCGCGCGCCTGCTCGGCCGGCCGCTGCGGGCTCGGGTCACGGGGGTCGATCTGGTGGAGGCGCTGGCCGCCCGTGCCGAGCCGAAGATGCGCCTATTTCTGCTGGGTGCCGGCTCCGGTGTCGCCGAACGCGCCGCCGCCTCGCTGGAGGCCAGGTTCCCCGGATGCGTGATCGCGGGTACCTGGTCCGGCTCGCCGAGGCGCGAGGATGCTGGGGAGGCGTTGAAGCGAATCAACGCGGCTGGGGCTACGGTGGTGCTGGTGGCCTATGGCGCGCCGGAGCAGGACCTTTGGATCGATCGATACCGGTCAGAACTTGCCGCTTGTGGCATAGTGATGGCTGTAGGCGTTGGCGGTACACTCGACTATCTGGCCGGGGAGGTCCCACGAGCACCGGAAGCGGTGCGCCGGTTGGGATTCGAATGGCTCTATCGGCTTATCCGGCAGCCATGGCGCTGGCGCCGCCAGCTCGCGTTACCGCTCTTCGCCGCCCTGGTGCTGCGGGAGCGACTTTTTGAGTCACGCTGAGGGCTGCATAACGATGGTCGTGACGTCGGAAGCCGACGAACCACAGTGTACCTATCACCCGAACGTCCGGACGCGGCTCCGCTGCAGCAAATGTGGCACCCCGATCTGTCCGCGTTGCGCGGTGGAGACGCCGGTCGGCTTTCGTTGCCCCGAGTGCGCGGCGATTCGTGGCCTGCCAACCTACCGCACGTCAACTGGAAGCCTTCTCAAGGCCGTGCTGATCGGACTAGGGGTGGCGCTGGCCACCGGCGCCCTCTGGGGTTTCTTTCCTGCCTGGAAATTCTACGCCGCGTTGGTTCTGGGTTTCGGTGTGGCTGAGGGGATCGCCTGGGCGGCGGATGACAAACGGGGAGCGGATCTGCAGGCGATCGGGATGGGTTGCGTTCTTCTCGGATTGCTGGTCTCTCGCCTGGTGATGGCCGAGCATCTCGGGATCTCATTTGACTATATTCGCGGCCACTTGACTGACCCGCATCTCATGGCCTTTCTCCAGCTTCGCCTGCTTCCGGATCTGCTGTTCGCGGCGCTGGCGGTCGTCATCCCGTTCATACGGTTTCGGTAGCCGGAGGTGGGCGGCTTGTCTGATCTTCGACCCCTGCTCGCGGCCATCCCTGGCCGGAAAGTTCTCGTTGTCGGCGATCTCTACCTCGACTCCTACATCTTCGGGCTGCCGGCGCGCGTCTCGCGGGAAGCCCCGATCATGGTGCTGGAGGAGAGTCGTCGCGAAGATCGTCCCGGCGGCGGGACGGCTCCGGCGCTCGCGATCGCGGCGCTGGGTGGCGAGGTCTGGCAGGCGGGCGTCGTCGGCGACGATGCCGAGGGACGACGGCTGCGGGACCTCCTGCGCGCCCAGGGTGTTCACGTTGAGGGCATCCTGACCGATCCAACGCGTCCGACAACGACGAAGACCCGGCTGGTCGCGGAGGGATCGTATAACGTTTTCCCCCAGCAGATCGTCCGGGTGGACCGTCAGATCCGCGGACCGGTTGACGGCGTGATGGAACAAGGGCTCATCGATTTTGTCGCGTCGATGGCCGGCCAGGTCGATGCGGTGCTGCTCTCGGATTACCGGAGCGGCGTGATTGTGCCGGGCGTGATCGCGGCGTCTAAGCATGCCGCACCACTCGCGACCGTCGATTCTCAGGGCTCACTGGCGGATTTTCAGGGGTTAGCGCTCGTCAAGTGCAATCAGGCGGAGGCGGAATCCTATTTGAACGCGCCGCTCCAGGAGACGTCCGCGCGGAGAAAACACCTCACGCGGCTGCGAGAGCGACTCGAGTGCGACCGACTGGTCGTGACCCTCGGTCCCGGCGGTGCGGCGCTCGCCGGGGCTGACGGTGCGTACCATGAGGTTCCATCGCAGATCAGGCGGCAGGTGTTTGATGTGACCGGGGCCGGGGACACGGTGATCGCGGTGATCACGGCGGCGCTGGCGGCCGGGATGGATGCGCTCGCCGCGTTACGGCTCTCTCAAGTGGCAGCCGGTTTGGCGGTCGCGAAGTGGGGCAACGCCCAGGTGACCGCCGCGGAGATCGCCGCCGCCCTCGACGGTGGTTGATCCGGAAATCCAGTCCACCTTGCTCCCTGTCTCGCCCCCTTTCGTTAGCCGGCAAAAGTTCAGTCGGCCCGGCGTCGTCTCCGTACGTTCGCGCCTAACCGGAATTTAAGCCACGTGCTTTTTGTTTGTACTGGTACAAGAGTTGCATGAACCTGGCTGGGGCCGCCAATTCGGTCACCCGGTGGTATGGCGCCCACCGATTTAAGGCGTATCCCGTGGCCGGGGTTCGGAACAGTGGCGATGGCCCGGCGGTCCGGAGAGAAGGTGGCAACTATGGAGAACAACCTGCGGCTTGGCCGGATCTTCGGTATTGAGATCGCGATCAACTGGAGCCTTATTTTTGTCTTCCTCCTGGTAGCCTGGAGCCTGGCGCTCGGTGTCTTTGCCCCGATGCATCCGACCTGGGGGCCGGTATTTACCTGGGGCATCGCGATAATCGGGACGGTGGTCTTCTTCGCGTCGCTCCTGGCCCATGAGTTGGCCCACTCACTCGTGGCGAAGGCCTATGGGATACCGGTCCGGAGCATCACGCTCTGGCTCTTCGGCGGGGTTTCGAGCATCGGCAAAGAGCCGCCGTCACCCAAGGCCGAATTTCTCATGGCCATCGTTGGCCCGCTTACCAGCATCGTGTTGGGGATTATCTTCCTCGGGCTGGCCGCGCTCGGTTCCGGAGGATTCGAGACGCTTGGCAACCTGCCGGTGCTCGGCCCGGTAACCACGCTGGCCGTCTGGCTGGGATCGATCAACATCCTCCTCGGGATCTTCAACTTGGTCCCCGGTTTCCCGCTGGACGGAGGGCGGATTCTCCGCTCGATCTTCTGGGCGGTGACGAACAATATCAAAGAAGCAACCCGCTGGGCGTCGTGGGCAGGCCAGGCCGTCGCCTGGATCTTGATCCTGATCGGCATCGCGATGATCTTCGGGATCAGGGTTCCGATCTTTGGGACGGGACTGCTCGGCGGACTCTGGCTCATCCTGATCGGCTGGTTCCTTCACTCCGCGGCGGTTCAGAGCTACCGGCAGATCGTCATTCAAGGGGCACTTACCGGGGTGCCGGTCGGCAAGCTCATGGAGTCGCACGTGGCCACGGTTTCGCCCGATCTCCCGGTCAGCACGCTCGTCCATGAGTACATCATGGGCACGAGTGAGCGAGCGTTTCCTGTGGTGCAAGACAATCAGCTCGTCGGCATCGTCAGCTTGGAAGATGTCCGGCGGGTACCGCGCGAAGATTGGGACTTGACGAGCGTGCGCCAAATTATGACACCGCAGGGTCAACTGACAACGGCGACGCCGGACGAGGATGCCAACGAGGCGATGGAGGAGCTTGCGAGCCACGACGTGAATCAGGTGCCGGTCGTGCAGGACGGCCACCTGGTCGGCATGTTGCGCCGCAGCGACATCCTGCGCTGGCTTCAGATCCAGACCAAGGTCCCGGTCTAGGGGTAAGGCCAAAATAGGTTGTCACGACCTATTTGGTGGCGGGGAACCAGCGTGGCGCGCATCCCACCGGCTGGTTCCCCGATTTGATCCCGCTACCAGCCCCTTTGGGCGATCACATCCGCGCCGAGCCGGCCCAGCAGCACCTGGGTCGGCACTGGATTCTCCGGGTGATACTCAAACCGAGCACGCTCGAAGTACTGCGTCACCAGCCCGGTCTCCGGATCGGTGTACTCCTCGCTGATCGGATAGCCGAACAGGGCCAGCGACTCCCGGTAGGAGATACCGGGGTCGTTGAACTCCAACCCGTGCGACCGCCAGTAGCTCCGGAACATCCCGCACAGCTTGTGGCCCGTCTCCGGGACGAACGTGCAGTTCCCCTCGCCGGGTGTGTTCCCCGGCAACGGCTGGAACGCCGCGTTGCCCGGCAAGCCCCGCCGGTTCGCGTCCTCGGTACCCAATAGGCCCAGCTCGGTCTCATAGGGGGTTCCGGCATGCTCGGGGTGATACTCGAAGCGCTGGCGTTCGAGGTACTGGACGGTCAAGCCTTGCTCGCTAAACTCTTCGGTCAAGGGGAAGCCGAAGACGGGCAGGCCACCCGACCGCTCCCAGAACTGCTGGAAACCGGCGCTGAGATAGTGGCCGGTCTCGGAGAAGTAGAGCCAGTTGGGACTGGTGGTGCCGGGGTCCGGCTGGCGGGCGGTTGGGAGGAAGCCGGCGATCGGCGCCGCGTGGATCTCGACTGGCCCCGTTCCCCGCTGCCAGACCAGTATGCCGTGGCTCGTGTTTGGCCTACGATTGAAACCAGTACCGGCTGAGACCGGGAACGTACTCTCCGTCTGAAGGTCGTAGCCCTGGAGATCCACGATCTCGGAAGTCTGCCAGCTTTCCCAGAACACATAGCGTCCATCAGTGGTGGGACGAAAGCCATTGCCCGGCAACGCTCTTGATGTACGCGTTCGGAGACCGACCGCCGTGACACTGTGGAATGGCGTGAAGGCATCGTACACGATGAAGTCGCCACCGGCATCGTAGCTTGTGGGCACGAACGGGCTGTCTTTGGTTTCCGAGACGACAGCCGCCGTACAATTCGCGACTGGACACGTGACGAACTGCCAATCCCAGATTGCCTTGCCGTCCACGGTGCGTTCAACGGATTCGAGCCACACCACCCGGTCACCGTCGATACTTGGCGGCTGAATCGCCATAGACCCGCCTACCCGCCGTACCAAGGTGAACGGCTCGCCCATGGTGCCAATATCGCGGGCCAGGATCGACCAGGCGCCTCCGGTCTGACTCCGCCAGACGACCCACTTCCCGGAGATTGCCGGACGTGGACTCTCGCCCATCGCGGTCCCGATCTCCAACTCCCGGCCGGTCGCCAGTTCCCGGCCTCGGATGGTATAGACGCCCAGGCCCGTGGCCGGATCACGCGCGCCATCCGCCCAGACGACGATCCCGCCGTCGATATCCAGGTCACCCTGGTCGGTGGGGCCGGTCGCGACTGGAAAGACCTGGCGATCGGTGAGTTTCGCGGCGTAGACATCACGCGGGCTTTCCGCCACCTGGGATTGGTGGACCTGCCAGACGACGGTCGACCCGTCGGAATGCGGCTCGGCATCCGGCGTCCCATTTGGCGTGGTTGTGAGATAGGTCGGATCATCGGCCGCTTGTACCGGGATCGCTTCCGCCAGTATCCCGGCTAGAAGAACAATGATCGCGATCCGTCCCACGAGCCGCCGGTGCATTCCATCCTCTTTCCATAGACCACATCACAAGTTACTTACATAACGGATTCTCGGAGAAAAAGGCTTCGTGTTGGCCGCCAGAAACGCAAGGGATGACATGCGGGCAAACAAATCTCGCCGGACCGGCTGGTGTGACGTAGGGGTTCCGAGGGCGCTTGCCGCGCTTCTCGTTCCACGAGCCCACCGCGGACTACACCCGTTTTTGCCTTCGTGAGAGTTTCGGATGAATGATTAAGACTCCATTGAATGCAACGCGGTCAAGCGAGCGGCCGAGATGCCGATTCGGAAACCGGGGTTCTCGGCTATGACTCTGGACCGGTACGGATGAAGGGAAAAGGCATCCCGCGATCCCCGGGTACCGTCCCTAATGGCCGGCACTGGAAAGGATATCGGCGATTTCCCCGGGTTCCGGGAATCGCCCGAGCTGTTTCTTCGAGAAGATCAGCTCATCGCCGTTTCGTATCTCGAAGATGCCGCCCCGGCCTTTGATCATCCTAATCTCTTGAACCCGGTCGGGAAACGCGTGTTTCAGCTCTGCCGCCACACGGGCGGCCTTCTTGTCGTACCCTCAAGAGACACAGTATTCGATGCTCAGATTCAGCGGTTCAGACATTGCGCGCTCCAATTCTCCGGCGGTTCCCCGCGAAGTCGTTTCCGCATAACGGGCGCCATCGGCGCAAGGCCGCTCCCGTGCTGTCGCAAGGATGCAGAATTCCGTGCCGGCGTTCAATATTGGCACGGAATTCTGCTGGTTCTCGGGGTGCCGGGTTCTCAGGAGGGCATTTCTCCCAGCGTCAGGGGAATCTGCATCGATTTCCCGTCCCGGATGACGGTCAGGGTGATCTTGTCTCCCGGCTTGTGGCTGCTGACCGTCTTCGGAAGCGCTGATTCATCCTTCAACTCCTGGCCATCGATCTCGGTGATCACGTCACGTGCCTGGACTCCGGCTTGGGACGCCGGAGAGTTTGGTTCGATCCGCTGGACCAGGGCGCCGTGCTCATTGGAAACGCTCATCTGGGCGGCGCTTCCTGGATTGAGCGGAACGTAGCCGATTCCCATGTAGGGGTGAACGACTTTGCCGTTGGCCACCAGTTCATCGGCGATCGGCTTGGCGGTCGCCATCGAGATGGCGAAGCCGATCCCCTGGGCCTGGACGCCCGGCTCGGCTTGCCCGGCGACCAGCGTGTTGATGCCGATCACCTGACCGGCGAGATTGGCCAGCGGACCGCCGGAGTTGCCGGGATTGATCGGGGCATCGGTCTGGATGACGCCGAACAGATAGGGGCCGGATGATCGAGTTCCGTCTCCCGGCTCCTGCGCGGTCCGGTCGAGCGCGCTGACCACGCCCTGGGTGACGGTCGGCCCGCCCGGTAAGCCGAGGGCGTTCCCGATCGCGACCACCCAATCGCCAACTTGGAGTTGGTCCGAATCGCCGAGCTCGGCGACCGGCAGGTTATCGCCGCTGATCTGGATCACGGCGAGGTCGGTCTGCGGGTCGTTGCCGATGAGCTTGGCATCCTTGAATGTCCGCCCGTCCGGCAGGGTCACCAGGAATTGCTGGGCACCATCGACGACGTGATTGTTGGTCAAAATGTGACCTTGATTGTCGTAGATAATGCCGGAGCCGACACCGGAGGGGACGGTGAAGGGCTCATTGAACTGACCGGGTTGGCTCTGCTGACTGGTGATCTGGACGACGGCCGGTTTGACCCGCTGGACGACCTGACGGATTGCCTCCTGAAAGTCTCCGGTGGCTACCGGCGCTGGTGCGGTGGATGACGAAGAGGAAGACGGGGCCGGAGACGCTGACGCGGTGGTTTGCGGCGGGCTGGCCGACGGGGCGCTTATCTGGCAAGCCGTGGCCGTCAGCAGCAGGGTAATCATTACGATGAGGAGCTTAAACAGCCTTGCGTGGCTGTGGTCCGAGTGCATGGTGTTCCTTCCGATTCAGTTGGCGACACGATCGGCCCGCTGAAGGTGCCTTCTTAAAGGTTGACTGATTCGCAAACTGGGCGCGGAGTCTCGCTGGATCACGTCGCCGGAGTCACGCTAGAGCGACGATTCAATTTCCGGTGTTCAACGCCCGTTTGTGGGTCCAAGGTGGGTGATTATCGTGCACGTGATTTGCATATTGAGGAAATCCGCTGCTCAATGGTCCCAGCTCCCGTCATACCGATATCTAATACCGTTTCACAATGAGGATGCATGTATAGCCTCCAGGCCGGCGAGCCAC
>CADEOZ010000019.1_pt1 | contig 11896 bp, 8 predicted proteins | sample 7288031 | NCBI WGS metagenome assembly CADEOZ01 (sample SAMEA6638613, study PRJEB37532) | metagenome | isolation source: wastewater | place: Germany | collected 2017-05-22 | reverse complement strand
TGCTCGATGTCGGCGCCATTCAACGACCGGCGTTTGGGTTTTGTGTTTTCCTCGGCTTCCTCTGCTGTGAGTCGGCGGAACTCCGGCATGGATTCTCCTTCCTCTCTTCTGAACCCATGACCTTGTCCGATTTCCTCACCACCTTTCATGCCGCCGGCTTTTGGCGCTGGTCGGTGTATCCACTGCTCGCGCCGCGCATGGATGATTCTGGCCCACTTTCCTCGATGCCTGAGGATTTCCCTCTGAAAGTGATTTTCATCATCATATTGGAAGAGCGATGTTGGGTGGTTCTTACCTACAACCGAGGTGCAGCTGACCACCATCCCATTCGGCTGGGACCGCGCGATGGGGAATCGACGGAGCTCAAGGGCCGAAGCCGGCTGCGCAGGATGTGCGGAGCCGGTCTCGTGCGTCCAGGTTCCAGCGAAATTTGGATGGGGGTCGTTCCGTGGGCGAGGCTGCTTGAGAACCGCGCGAAGAATGCCCGCAAAGCCCTGACGCGCGCCGTGCTGAAACCGTTCACTGCGGGAGCGCTGGCTAGAACAGACCACTTAGGCTTGGACTACGATCGTCGGGAATCGGGGGCGTCGATCGGACTTGTCGGTGTCATTCAACCTCTGTTAAGAACAAAAGACGCGGTATTGATGACCGCGCCACACCACTGGGATATCTTGGTGCCGGTGGGCGGATTTGAACCACCGACCAAGGGCTTATGAGTCCCCTGCTCTACCACTGAGCTACACCGGCCTGTGCACCAACCGGGAGTTTACCAATTCATGAATGGCCCCGTCAACGCCGGCTATGGCCCCAAAAGCCGGTGGTACAATCGCGGCTGGGTCCGTTCTAACACGAGGGGGAGCGCAGTTGTTTTCCGAGCCGGGCATCAATAGGTCGTCTATGCTCGACGGGCTGAACGCCGAGCAGGAGCGGGCCGTGACCAGCACCGAGGGGCCGGTCCTGGTCGTCGCAGGACCGGGCAGCGGGAAGACCCGTGTCCTGGCCCACCGCGTTGCCTACATGATCGCCGAGCGAGGCGTCCAGCCCTGGCATATCCTCGCGGTGACGTTTACCAACAAGGCCGCGCGGGAGATGCGCGAACGGCTCGAACGGCTGATCGGACCGGAGCAGGCCCGGAAGCTCACGGCCGGGACATTCCACTCCACCTGCGCCAAGATTCTCCGGCGCGACGGCCATCTGATCGGAATCGATCCCCGTTTCACCATTTATGATGACGGGGACCAGATCGACGCGGTGCGCCAGTCGCTCAAGGCGCTCAATCTTGACCCGAAGCAGTACGGCCCACGGCCGATCCTCAGCCGGATCTCGAAGGCCAAGAGCCAATTCATCGGGCCGGAGCGGTTCGCCGAGCAGACCGAGAGCTACTTTGAGGAGATCGCGGCACGGGTTTACGAACAGTACCAGCAGATCCTGAAACGAAACCGGGCGCTGGATTTCGACGATCTGCTCGGGGAGGCGCTGCGGCTATTCGAAGAACAGCCGGACGCCCTGCGGCGCTATCAGGAGTGGTATCGCTACGTGCTGGTGGACGAGTACCAGGACACCAACCGGGTGCAGTACCTTCTCGTCAAAGCGCTGACCAGCGAGCACCGGAACCTCTGCGTCGTTGGCGATCCCGATCAGTCGATCTATGGCTGGCGGCAGGCCGACATTCGCAACATTCTCGATTTCAAGCGCGACTTTCCCGAGGCTGCGGAAGTCCACCTGGAGATGAACTACCGGTCGACTAGTTCGATCGTCGAAGCGGCGGACCACGTGATCCGGGCGAATACGCAGCGGATTCAGCGCCGGCTTCGGACCGAGAACCCGCCCGGCGACCGGATCGTGATTCGCGAATCGTACGACGAGGGCGACGAAGCCCAGTTCGTCGTGAGCGAGATCCGGAGGCTGGCGCGTTCCGGACGATATCAGTTCCGGGATGCCGCCGTGATGTACCGGACGAATGCCCAGAGCCGGTCGATCGAAGAGGCGTTCGTCCGGAGCGAGATCCCGTACCAGATCATCGGCAGCACGCGATTCTACGAGCGGGCCGAGATCAAGGACGCAATGGCGATCCTGCGCCTGATCGCGAACCCGAGCGACACGGCGAGCCTGCAGCGGCTGATCCGGAATACCCGCTTGGGCAAGGGAATCGGCGCCAAGACCATGTCCCAAATCGATCACTGGTCGTATCTCACCGGGCAGCCCGCCTTTGTGGCGCTCGCCGCGCTGGATGGGCGGTCGCATTTGGCGCCTCCGGAGGTCGGAAGCCGGGCGGCAAAGCTCCTGGCCGATGTCCATGCCACCATTGCCCGGCTCCATGAGGAGAGCACCCGGACCCACCCCTCGGAGCTATTCGACCGCGCGGTCGAGATGACCGGCTTCGCCGAACAGTTCCGGGATACCGGTGATCCCGAGCTGCTCGACCGCTGGGATAACGTCCTCCAGCTTCGTAATGTCCTCACCAGCTACGACATTCTGCCGGAATCGGAAGCGCTTCAGACATTCCTGGAAGAGTCGGCGCTGATCGCCGATGCCGACACGATGGATGAGAGCGGGAATCAGGTCACGTTGATCACGCTCCACGCCGCGAAAGGGCTGGAGTTCCCGGTGGTCTTCCTGGTGGGTGCCGAGGAGGGAATTCTCCCCCACGCGCGTTCGATGGAGAATGACGCGCAGCTTGAAGAGGAGCGGCGGCTCTTTTACGTGGGCGTGACGCGCACGAAGGAGCGACTCTACATAACGCACGCGTTCCGCCGGACGGTCTTCGGAACTCCCGACGTGACGGTTCGTTCCCGGTTCGTGGACGCGATCCCAAAGTCACTGATCGAATCGGTGAACGCCAGGCCGGCGGCGCGGTCCGCACTCTCCAATTCAGGCAAGCCCGCCGCGGCCGCCATCTCGCGCCCCGTGCCCGTCTTCAAAGTGGGGGACCGGGTCTTCCACGACCGGTTCGGGGATGGTCGCGTCGCTGGTGTGAAGCCGGTCAGTGGCGATCAGGAAGTCACCATCGATTTCAAGCGGCATGGGCAAAAGCGCCTGCTCGCCAGCCTCGCGAATCTCAAGTTGGGGTAGTCCGAACCGTTCCGGGTTCGTCGGCGTGTCGCGGCGTGATGCGTGATTGACTTCGTTCACGTGGTGTCGCGACCTGACGGGGCCGCGCGGCGCTAAAGACACCGCGCTGAAACGATGAAGCCGGTCGAGGCTGGCTGGGCCACTGATCCGGAGAACAGCTTTTAGCCCGGGCGTTGCAAAATAATCTCCAGTCTGAGAGTGACCCCTTACCTGTTTTCACGAATACCAAGATGCCGTATTATCATTTTAGATTCGATGATTCTCTGGAGTCGGGTGCCGGAGATATTTCGAACGCCGGATTCGGCGTCCTGATCGTGTGTGGCGGCGGTTAGTGGGGACTATGACGCCGTAACTTGGGGAAGGGATTAGATGGAGACCTTGGATCGCGCGGCAGCGGTCTCGTGGGCAGCTGCGGTCGTAAAGCGTGCCAATGTGCTGTACCTGGACACCGAGACTACGGGATTGGGGGATGATGCTGAGATCGTTGATATCGCCGTAATCGACAGCAGAGGTCAGGCAGTCTTAAATACGCTAGTCCGGCCATCGGGCCGGATTCCTCGGGGAGCATCCGACGTGCATGGGATTGATGATCGGATGGTCGCGAACGCGCCAACCTGGCCGGAGGTCTATCCGATGCTCGCTAAGCTCCTGCGAAATCGTCCCACCGTCGTGATTTACAATGCCGCATTTGACACCAGGATCATCAACCAAGTCAATCGCCGCCATCGGTTACCGGAGTTTTCCGCGGACTGGCAGTGCGCGATGCTTCAGTACGGCGCGTTCGACGGGGAATGGAACCCCAGATACGGGAACTACCGCTGGCATCAGCTGAAGGTCGCGGCGCGAAAGATGGGTGTTCCAATGGCCTCAGCCCACCGTGCGCTTGCTGACACGACGGCATGCCGGGATGTAGTACATGCAATGGCGGCCATCGCACCGATTTCTGAGGTCTCACCGATCGAGGTAACGAAGTCCAAGCCTGCGGCCGTGAAACATGAATCCACGCCGAAGTCCACGGCGGCCAAACGCCAATGGACGCCATCGCCGACGGGTGCTCCCGATATGGCCCCGGCTTTACAGGTTCAGGATCGAGTATTCCACCACCAATTCGGATATGGCCGGGTGATGAAGGTGCGTGCGCTGGGTGGCGACTATGAGGTCACAGTGGAGTTCGTCGGGCATAGAGAAAAGCGACTGCTGGCAAGCCTCGCGAAGCTGGAGAGACTGACTGAAGATGCCGGACCAATGGTGCCCTACCCAGAACGGGTGTCCCGCGTGGATCGTTCGATGCTAACTTCACAACAACCGACGTCGCCACAGACAAGGCCCGCTGAAACTCCCAGCGAGGGTATCCCCACCATCTTGTGTGAGAAGCGTTCCTCGTCCGCCGTACCTGATGAAGGCGGAACCGGCATGCCGGATTGGTTGAAAATCGTGGCTGGAATCGTCGCGATTGCCTGGATACTGGGCCAAGTGTGTTAGGCACGCCTTCAGTTGAAGCGACGAGGAGTCGGTTTCAGCCGGCTTCGTACCCTGAGCGCGGATCGTTTACCGCCGCGCGGTCTTCAACGGCGTGAATGCATCGGTTTCGCTCTACGATTGAGCTACGCCTTATCCTTCCTTGCCGTTGGGGCTCTGGTCTTTGTGGTCGCGGCCGCCCTTGAGCGCGCGAGGTAGGGGCAGCGGGTTCTGATTGATGCGATCGATGGCTTCCGCATACAGCGCGCGCATCTGGTTCCAGTTGAGCTTGATCCCCTGCTCGTAATAGGTCGCGGCCGCGCGGCCGGCGGCGAAGGTTCCGGCGTAGGCGATGGCGACCTTCGGCACCGTCCCGATCATAAACGGTAGGAGCGCCGAGACCTCGCGGGCGATCGTCCGCCAGACGAGACCGGCTCCGATGACCGGGACCATTTCGGTGTAGATCGTCCACTGATCGTTGAGATCGCGTTCATAGACCGCGGCCAGCTTGTAAATCATCATGAGCTGGTTCTTGGTCAGGACGAGGAAATCGGCACCGACCGCGACCAGGCTTCCAATAGCTGGGATGATCGTCGGGATATTCGAGATGAAGGCGAACTGACCGTTGCTGGAGGCGGTGCTGGCGATAATCTGATTGGCGCAGGGTGTCCGCATCGCGTCGATGTAGCGGCCGATCGCGATCGAGCGCTCGTCGGCGACATCCGCCAGCCGGAACCGGATGGCGTCGAGCGTGGCCGGATCTTGGGGCGAGCCGGGTGGGATCTCGACCACGCGCATCGGCTCATCTACCCGGTGGAAGAGCTCCCGCCAGTCGCGGGCAATGCCGGATTGGAGCGGGCCGATGGTCACGATCACGTCGTACTGCAACGGGTCTTTGGGCGGCGCGACATAGCTGTGGGCCTCAACATAGATCTCGGCGTCGTTGCCGAACAAAACCTGGCGCCATAGCTGCGCGTCCCCGAGGTCCCTGGCGATCACCAGGAGCCGGGGGGCCAGCATAGCTTCCGCCTTCAGTTTGTCGAAACTCATTTCCCGAACGATGCCGATGAAATCTCTCAGCCCCATGGCATTTCACCCTTCTTGAGGGAGTTCCCATCAAGTTCGATTAGAGGGTCCAATCGGTGTCGAGAAGCTGGACATCCACGATAGCCCCGGCTTCGGCATACTCCCAGGATTCCGGTACGACGATCAGGCAGTTGGCTCGGGCGACCGATGTCAGGACCGCCGATCCCTGGCTTCCACTCGGCTCAACCACATACTCATCTTCCCGTCGCTTGAGGATACCCCGGACGAAGTGGCGCCGCCGTCCCCGGTTCTCCTGGTCGGTCAGCAGCCGTGCCTTGACCGTTGGCGGCTGCCAGTTGGTTCGGCCAAGCATCTTAAGAATGACCGGGCGGCCAAATTGCTCGAAGGCGACGAAGGCGGCGACCGGGTTCCCGGGGAGCCCGATCAGTGGCGTGTCGCCGATACGGCCGAATGCCAGCGGCTTGCCGGGCTTTATGCGTACCTGCCACAGCCCGATCTCACCCTCGGCCTGGAGAACCTGTTTCACCATGTCGTAATCGCCGAGCGAGACGCCGCCCGACGTGACTAGGAGGTCGACGCCGCGCGCGGTGGCGAGCTTCGCCCGGAGGTCCTCCACGGTATCTCGTGCCACGCCGAGCACGACCGGCTCGCCTCCGTAGCGCTTGACCATCGCCGCCAGGGTGTAGCTATTGGCATCGCGGATCTGTCCGGGCCGTAGCTCCGGACCCAGGCCGATCACCTCATCACCGGTCGATAGAATTCCCACCCGCGGCCGCCGATGCGCGCGGACGAATGCCTGATTCAGCGACGCCAGTACGCCGATCTCGCCGGGGCGCAGGACCGTCCCCGCCTGGAGTACGGTCGTCCCGGCATGAACGTCCTCGCCGGCTGCCCGCACGTTGTCCCACGGCTTCGCCTCGCAGCGGATCAGGACTGTCCGTCCGGCCCGGCCGGTACCTTGGGTGCCACCCTCGTCGGTTTCCTCGAACCGGACGACGGCGTCGGCACCGTCGGGCATCGCGGCCCCGGTCATGATCCGGACGGCCTGGCCGGCTCCGACCGTGACCTCCGGTGGGTAGCCCGCCGCGAGCTCACCGATGACGGTAAGCTGCACCGGTTGGTCGATACGAGCCCCGGACGTATCCTGGGCCCGGACCGCGTAACCATCCATGGCCGAGTTCCGAAATGGGGGGATGTTCACCGTTGAAACGACATCCGCCGCGAGGACTAACCCCAGCGCGTCGAGCAGCGGGATATCGCCCGGTTCGAGCGGGCTGACCGCGGCGAGGATACGTTCACGCGCGTCGTCGACTCCGAGCATCCGGTCGATATCTTCCCAGGGACGCTGCCCCTGGCCGCCGGCATTTGGCTGCGCGCTGTTGGATGCCATTGCTGGACTCCATCACAGGTTCTTCATCGCCTCGACAAGCTCGCGGACCGCGGAGGCTGAACGGTGAAGGGCATTGAGTTCCTGATCGGTCAGCGCCACCTCGATGACCTGCTTCACGCCACCGGCACCGAGTTTGATCGGTACACCGACGTAGAGCCCGTCGATACCGAACTGGCCGGTGAGGCGAACGCTGGCCGGCAGAATCCGGTTCTGATCGAGAAGAATGGCCTCGACCATATCGGCGGTTGACGCTGCCGGGGCGTAATAGGCGCTCGTCCCAAGGAGTCGGACGATCTCACCCCCGCCATCGCGCGTCCGTTCCACAATCGCGTCGATCCGTTCGGCGGGCAGAAGCTCGGGAATCGGAATACCGGCCACGGTCGAAAGGCGCGGCACCGGTACCATCGTGTCACCGTGGCCGCCAAGAACAAACGCGGTGACATCCTTCGGCGAGACGTTCAGCTCCATGGCGACAAAGGCCCGAAAGCGGGCGGAATCGAGGACTCCAGCCTGACCGAGAACGCGCGCTGGAGGGAACCCGGATGCTTCCAGCGCCACGTGGCACATCGCGTCCAACGGGTTGGTCACGACCACGATCACGGCGTTGGGAGAACGAGTCACCACCTGTCCGGTGACCGCGCGGACGATGTTCATGTTGATCCGGAGCAGGTCGTCGCGGCTCATCCCAGGCTTTCGCGGTGAGCCGGAGGTGATGACGACGACGTCTGAGTTCTCGGTAGGCTCGTAGTCGTTGGCGCCGGTGATCGCGGAATCGTAGCCAATGACCGGCCCGGCCTCGGTCAGGTCAAGCGCCTTTCCCTGGGGCAGGTTCTCGACGATATCCACCAGCACGATATCGGCAATATCCCGGTGAGCGAGGTACTGGGCGGTTGTCGCGCCGACCATTCCGGCTCCCACCACCGTAACCTTTGCCCGCATTCGTCCTCCTCGCTCGATTATCAGTACCGGCATTGGGCTTCCGGTATCCCATTATCCGTGCCCGGCAGCCATCATAACACAGCACCATGAATCGCCTGGCCGGCGGTCAGCGGTTAGCGATTCCGGTAGACCCTCGCCAGCGCGTCAGCGGCTCCGGTCATCCGCTCGCGCAACGCTTGTGGTGCCACGACCTCCGCGTCGGCGCCAAATCTGAGCAAGTCGTGAAACGCATGCTCGATGGACTCGATTGGGAGCACGACCTGTACCCATCCGTCCGGATCAACTGGGTGGGCACTCGATTTCGCGGCCCGTGATGCCTCGGGAGTGCAGAAGTGGGGCAAAAGCTCGATCGCTCGAGGCGAGAGCCGGACGACGGCCTCCGCCTTGTAAAGCCTGGTCTGGAACTGCTCAGCCCAAGTTTGCCAGTAGCCGGCCAGGTCAAATCCCTCGGGCCGTTCGAAGTGTTGGTTTAGGGTCTCAAGTTCCAGGATGCGAGAGACACGATAAGTGCGTAGCTGCCCTGAAACGCTCGCTACGAGATACCATACACCCGCTTTCAGGACCAATCCGAGCGGGTTGAGCGTCCGGTCCACCTCTCCGCCCCAGCGCCGGTAACGCACGTAGAGAGCGCGCTGGTTCCATACGGCATCCGCGACCGCCGCCAAATGAGGTAATTCGTCGCCTTCGTGGAACCATCCCGGCGCATCCAGGTGAAATCGTTCCTTAATCCGTCCAGCGCGCGAACGGAGCTCCAGAGGGAGCGCTGCCAAGAGCTTGAGCTGAGCCCCTGCCAGCACGGTTCCCAGGCCGAGCTGCGCGGCCGGGCCGGGTATTCCCGCAAGAAAAAGAGACTCCGCCTCTCCGGACGTCAGACCCGTCAAACGTGTGCGATAACCATCGAGCAACTGGTAACCGCCCGCCGGGCCACGGTCGGCGTACAGCGGCACGCCTGCCGCGCCGAGGGACTCGACATCGCGGTAAACGGTCCGGACCGAGACTTCAAGCTCCTCCGCCAGTTCCTGCGCGGTCATCCGCCCACGTGTCTGGAGGAGCAACAGGATGGAGATTAACCGGCTCGCTCGCATACGCGGTAGTGTACGACAAATCCTGCCAGAAGATGGCAGGTATGGACAGTAGGCTCTGTGGGAAGGTGCTGAGCGCCGGTCCGACGGCGCGGCCATCACGGGTAAGAGTGAAGGGAGCAGCTATGACCACACAGGCGGCCGGAACGTTCGACACCAGAGATTGGGAGGAGACGACGGTCAGCGAAATCCCCGGGGGTGGAAAGCTTACCCACGTTCACTGCGTCGACAGCTTTCATGGCGACATCGCGGGTACAGCGACCACGGAGTACGTCCTGGTCTACCGTTCCGACGGTTCAGGCAGCTATGTTGGCTTGGAACACGTGACCGGCCAGATTGCCGGCCAACCGGGGAGCTTTGTGCTGCGGCACAGTGGGACGTTCGACGACGGTGGGGTGAAGGGTTCGTGGGTTGTGGTGCCGGGCGCCGGAACCGGGGATCTGCGGCGCCTCAGTGGCGAGGGAAGCTACGCCTGGGATGGCAAGGCCACGGGCTACACGCTTGATTACGCGTTGGACTGACCGGACAGGCTCGCGATCCTTTGTCAATAACACAGGGCCCCCCGGCGGGTGATCCATCACCATCCGGGGGCCACACGATACGCCCAACATTGGGCTTGGGGGGACCGGTGCCTGGGCCGACACACGTAAAACCGGGGGCATGGCTGTTGCAGGAGCCGGTTCCAGCACCCGTTTGTAGGGAAGGTGTATTCTCCCATGCTTGAGGCCCAACCGCCGAAAAGTGACCTCCAGGCCCCGGCGCCTTGGCGGATTTCCCGCTGGATGGGCCGGGCTGGAGAGCGCGTGGGTCGTGCCGCCGGCCGTGTCTTCGGTGGATCGAGTAGCGGTCGATCGTTTTCCGCTGAACGTAGCGCTGGACGAGAGCGCCAGGAGGGCCACGACCACGCCGCCGGAGCAAACAAGCACGACGTGGCGCGGCTCGCCATAGGTGGCGTAGCCCTGAGCGCCTATACCGTCCGTGGTGTTTTCTTCTCAGCTCTCGCCCTTCCAGCCGCGCTGGAGTTCGGGCTTCCTCTGGCGGCCACCATCGCGACCGGCTACCCATACTTTCGAGGCGGATTGCGAGCGCTCTCTCGCTCGTCCCCAGTCAACACCGACACGCTGATTACCACGGCGACGGTCGCCTCGTTCCTGCTGGGAGAGCGCGTCACCGCGCTGACCGTCCTCTGGCTCCTGAACCTTGGCGAGTACATCGAGTCGATCGTCCTCCGGCGTACCCGCCGGGCGATCAACGATTTACTTTCGGTAGGTGACCGCGAAGCGTGGCTGGTGCTGAACGGCAGTGAACGGCGGGTGCCGCTCGAGTTGGTGAAGCCGGGAGATCTCGTGGCCGTCTACACCGGCGAGAAGATTCCGGCCGATGGGACGGTTGAGTATGGGCGCGGAACGGTGAATCAGGCGCCGATCACCGGTGAGTCCTTGCCGGTGGTCCGGTCCTCCGGATCGAGCGTGTATGCGGGGACGGTCGTTGAGGAGGGTGCGCTCCGGGTCAGAGCGGCGCGCGTAGGGATGGATACGGCCGTCGGACGGTTGATTCAGCGGGTGGAGACGGCCCGTGAGCTGAAGGCTCCGTTGGAAACGCTCGGAGACCGGTTCTCTCGCCGGTTCGTCCCGGTTTCCTTTCTCGCGGCCGGGCTTGTGTTTCTGCTTACGCGTGATCTCCGGCGAGCGGTCAGCATGCTGCTCGTGGCGTGTCCCTGCGCTGCTGGTTTGGCGACGCCGACTGCGGTTAGCGCGGCGATTGGGAATGGCGCCCGGCGCGGTATGCTGATCAAGGGTGGCACCTCGCTCGAAGCGGCCGCAAGCGTTGATTGCGTCGTCCTCGATAAGACCGGCACGCTGACGACCGGGCATCCGCGCGTCGAGCACGTCCTCTCCTTCGATCCCGCTATCCAGCCGGAGGAGATCCTGGCTATGGCGGCGAGTGGCGAACTCCACTCGCTTCATCCGCTGGCTCGAGCCATCGTGCGGCACAGCCGTAACCGCGATCTGGAGATCCCGGACCATGAGGACTGCGAGTTCCTGGCCGGACGTGGGATGCGGGCCGACATCAATGGGGACCGGGTCCTTATCGGCAACCGGCGATTGATGGATGACTTCGCGGTTGATGTTCCGGAATGGGTTGTCGCCAGAGCGGAGTCGCTACGTCGCCAGGGAGAGACGGTGATTTACATCGCGGTGAACGGCAAGCTCCTCGGCCTTCTCGGCGTCATTGATCAGATCCGCCCCGAGGCGAGACGGTTGGTTGATTCACTGCGCGCGGCCGGGATCAGGCCGCTAATCCTCCTGAGCGGAGACGCGGCGGGGCCGGCTGGGATTGTCGCGCGCGAATTGGGCTTGGACCAGTTTCAAGGGGGACTCCTGCCGGAAGAGAAGCTCCGGTGCGTGCGGGAGCTGCGGCAGGACGGTCACAGCGTCGCGATGGTTGGTGATGGCATCAACGACGGACCATCGCTGGCCGCCGCTGATGTCGGGATCGCCATCGGTGCGCACGGATCGGATGTCGCGATCGAAGCCGCGGATGTTGTGCTGGCGGACGGCGACGTAAGTGGTGTGCCGTCGGTGATCGATCTGAGCCGGAGAACGCTTTCGGTCATCAAGCAGAACTATGCGTTCGCGCTCGGGCTCAACGGCCTCGGGATGGCCCTCGGCGCGCTCGGTGTGCTGAATCCGTTCGTGGCGGCGGCGCTCCATAACCTGAGTACGGTCGCGGTGGTGCTCAATTCGAGCCGGTTGATCCGGTACGATCCAGCGGAATCGGGCACCGTGCCGGGTATCACGCAGCATCGTGCTCCCCGGCTTGCCCCGCTCGTCGTCCAATGCAATGGTCGGTTGAACAGCCCCCACCCCTAGCCCCCTCCCCTAGAATTGGGGGAGGGGGCTAGGGG
>CADEOZ010000005.1_pt1 | contig 12569 bp, 9 predicted proteins | sample 7288031 | NCBI WGS metagenome assembly CADEOZ01 (sample SAMEA6638613, study PRJEB37532) | metagenome | isolation source: wastewater | place: Germany | collected 2017-05-22 | reverse complement strand
GGTGGCTCGCCGGCCTGGAGGCTATACATGCATCCTCATTGTGAAACGGTATAACCACTTCTACAGCCGTGCATGATCCATCCACCATCTTTATCATGAGAGGCGAGATCACGATGAGAGTAATCGCCATAGCTGATGAAACCACACACCGCCGTGTCCCGGCTGATTGATACAATCGAACCATGGACCGAATCGCCACGGAACCGGATCAAGAAGACCACGGATCACCCGCTGGCCCACAGCTCGCGGATCTTCAGGAGCGGCTGCTCGATTGGTACCGTGCGAACGCCCGTGATCTCCCCTGGCGGCGGACCCGCGATCCCTATCGCATCCTGGTATCGGAAGTGATGCTCCAGCAGACGCAGGTCGACCGGGTTATTCCGAAGTACCAGGAGTTTCTCCGTCACTTCCCAACGATCCAGGCACTAGCCACGGCCCCGACCGCCGATGTGATCCGGGTCTGGTCCGGGCTCGGCTATAACCGGCGGGCGATCAACCTCCAGCGAACCGCGCAGGCAGTCGTCGCGCGACATGACGGCGTGATGCCGCTGGATCTCGACGCGCTCCAGGCGCTGCCGGGCATCGGCCCCTACACGGCGGGAGCGATCGCCTGCTTTGCCTATGGGCAGGACGTAGGGTTTGTCGATACCAATATCCGGCGGGTGCTGCACCGGCTCTTTTTTGGTCCGGAGCTGCCGGAGGAGTGCGCCACGGCGCGGGAGCTACGGGAACTGGCCGGCCGGATCATCCCATCCGGCCAGGGCTACCAGTGGAATCAAGCGATCATGGAGCTGGGGGCGGTTCAGTGCATCGCGCGCAAACCGGCCTGCCTCACCTGTCCGCTCGCGGTTCACTGCCGCGCCTATCCGCAGATCCAAACCCTCCTAACCGACCGCCGGGACGGCGTCCGGCGACGCCGTGAAGAACCGTTCGAGGGGTCGAACCGCTACTACCGCGGGCGGGTCGTCGAAGCCTTGCGCGGGCTGAGCGACGGCGAAACGCTCGATCTGACCCGTCTCGGCCCGAAGGTACGCGAGGATTTTTCCAGCGAGCATCTCGTCTGGCTGGCCGGGATCGTCGATGGGCTGCGACAGGATGGCTTGGCTGAGATCGCGGAGGAAACGGCCGAGTACGACGCGACCGATCCGGGGCTGGTCCGGGTCCGGCTCCCGCGATCGGCTCCAGAGTGATTCCTCACAGGCCGGCATTGATGAGCGTCCCAACGGAATTATCCGGCAGCCTTCGCGCGGCGCTCAAGCACCACGCTCACGCAACGAAGCCAGCTAAACCTGGCTGGGAATGAGACGCTCACGTCATTCGCACTCTTCTCGTCATCCTGACGCCAAGGGGCAGCGAAGGGGAATGACCTCCGAAAGATGCTTCGCTGCTGCTCAGCATGACGAGGAGTCTGGCTAGCTGATCGGCTTGCAGCCGGCCTCGGCCGGCTTCGGCTTCTCAGCGCGGTGTCTTCAGCGCCGCGCGTCGCCGGCCGATTGCGATGACGAATCGAAAGCGCTGTCCCTGTGGTGCACGCCCGAGTGGCACGCCGGGTCGGACCGGGGGCGCGAACCGGTACATCCGCTACCGGCCGCACCCCCGGAGTCAGTACTACTCGCTGGTCGCGCGATCCCGCTGCCGCTTGGCCAGCGCGGCGACCTTGGATGGGAGACCGAAGAGCCGGATGAAGCCTTCGGCATCGGCCTGATTGTAGACCTCATCCTCGCCAAACGTGGCGAACTCCTCGCTGTAGAGGCTGTAGGGCGACTTCCGGCCGGTCGGCGTGCAATTTCCCTTATAGAGCTTAATGCGGACCTCGCCGGTGACCGTCTTTTGCGTCACATCGACAAACGCATCCAGCGCCTCGCGGAGTGGGGTGAACCAGAGGCCGTAGTAGACGAGCTCGGCATACTTCTGCGCGACGATGTCCTTGTAGTGCAACGTCTCCCGGTCCAGCGTGATCGATTCCAGTTCCTTGTGCGCGGTAGCTAGGATCGTCGCGCCCGGCTGCTCGTAGACGCCGTGGCTCTTCATTCCGACGAGCCGGTTCTCGACCAGATCGATCCGGCCGATCCCATTCTGGCCGCCGATCTCATTGAGCGCACCGAGCAGCTCAACCGGCCCCAGGTGCACGCCGTTCAGGCTGACCGGATAGCCCTCCTCGAAGCCGATGACCACCTCGGATGGCATGTCAGGTGCCGCCTCCGGACTGACGGAGAGTTGGAACATCTCGTCGTTCGGCTCGATCCAGGGATCTTCCAGCTCACCCCCCTCATGGCTGAGGTGCCAGATGTTCTGGTCCCGGCTGTAGATGTTCTTTTTGGTCTGGCTGACCGGGATGTTGTGGGCGGCCGCATAGGCCAGCGCGTCTTCCCGGGATCGGATATCCCACTCGCGCCAGGGCGCGATGATCTTCATCTCGGGTGCCAGCGCCTGGAACGTCAATTCAAACCGGACCTGGTCATTCCCCTTCCCGGTGCAGCCATGGGCCAGGGCATCGGCCCCTTCGAGCCTGGCAATCTCAACCTGATGGGAGGCGATCAGCGGCCGGGCAAAGCTCGTGCCGAGCAGGTACTTCCGTTCGTAGACTGCACCCGCTCGCAAGGTGGGGAAGGCATACCCGGTGAGGAACTCGTGCCGGAGATCCTTGACATAAAGTTTCGACGCGCCGGAGGCCAGGGCCTTCGCCTCCAGCCCCTCGAACGAATCGCCCTGGCCGGCATCGGCGGTGTAGGCGATCACCTCACAGCCATAGTTCTCCTTGAGCCAGGGGATAATCACCGAGGTGTCGAGCCCGCCGGAGTAGGCGAGGACGGCCTTCTTGACAGACGTTTGGGGCGGCATACTTGGGGATCTCCTCTACACGAATGCAGCGCTGGGCGCGCGCCATTCTGCTGACCATCGGGTTCACGTTGCCGCAAGTGTACCTGCCGGGCGCCGGCTTCCGGTAGCTCACGCGCTCACGACGTCCGTCCCGCCAAACGGTTCGGTGGTTAGGCACGGATCGTGATCCTAACGTTGGGGTTATCAGTGGGAACCGGAAGGGGTGAAATTGCGTTAACTTAGCGAAGGGGTAAGAAACAGCGTCGAATTCGTCACACATCTAGTCGCTCATGCTGCCTACCGCTATACTGTCCGGTACGGGACACACGCAAGCGCGCAGTGAACGATCCGGACTGGACGATCCGACGCTGCCGGGGATATGGGGCACGCTCGGTGTAAACAGGCAGCCCATTCAGAGCCATGGAGAACTCAGGGGAAGGAAAGCTCTATGCCCAATCCAGTCGTGCATTTCGAGATAGGCGGGAAGGACGTACCCAGGCTCCACCGATTCTACAAGGACGTCTTCGATTGGGAAATCAACTCGGTGCCCACGATGAACTATAGTACTATTGCGCCCGGTGGCTCCGATGGAATCGGTGGCGGCATCGGGCACACCGATGGTCCGGGGCACGTGACCTTCTACATTCAAGTCGATGACCTCAATGCCTACCTCGCGCGAATCGAACGTCTCGGCGGAAAGATCGTAATGCCGCCGATCGAGATTCCGAACGTCGTTGGACTCGCGATGTTCGCCGATCCCGAAGGACACATTATCGGCCTGGTCAAGAGTTAATCATGACCACGCCGTTCCGAATTCGCCCCAGCCCAAACAACAACCCGTCAAGGTATCCTGTTTGCTTCCCACCAGCCTGCTCGTGCCGGGCGTTTCCCCCACGACGGTCAAGAAACCACGCGCACGGATCGTAGCCGGCCGACATCGGTGGAACGCACGCCCCGGGGACAAGCCCGCCTTACTTTTCCCACGATGTTGAGCAGAACTTCTCGTCATTCTGAGCGCTAGCGAAGAATCTTTTCAACACGAGATCCTTCGTTTCACTCAGAATGACGAATGGGAAGGTCGTGAGCGGGAGCCTGGCAGGCTCAAAACCCCAGGCGGGATCGTGACCTGTACGCGGAAAAGCATCACCCGCCAAGGCAGCCGGGAAGGACGGGTCGGCCAGGCGAGCGGCACCGGCCGTCCGTGCGCCGCGCGGTCCATTTCCCTGCTTGTCAGTGAGCCAGGCCTTGACACAATGATTCGTACCCGTATTATTTGGGAGCGAATAATTTCGACGCGTCTGGGGTTAGGGTAGACATGGAAGACCGCGGAACGGCCACGGTGGCAGCCGAAATCAATATCCTTGCCAAGATCCTCAGTTCACTGGTCAAACGAGATCTTGAGCGACGGCTCCAGTGCCATGGGGTCAGTCTTGGCACGCTTCCCTACGGGGTCCTGCGTTTATTGAGCTACGAGTCGCAGACCATCAGCGAACTGAGCCGCAAGATGCACCTGACCGCCGCGACCCTGGTGCCGGTGGTCGACAGTCTGGAGCGCGACGGGCTAGCCAGGCGCGGCCAAGACCCCCGTGATCGCCGGCGCATCCCGCTTTCGATTACCGAGCGCGGCGCGGACGTGCTGGCGCGGGTTCCGTTCATCGACCCGGATGATTCCCTGATGAGCAGCCTCAACCGGATGGGCGAGGAACAGAGCCGTCAACTGCTCATGCTGATGCGCCAACTGGTCGCCGCGATGTCGGATGATGGCGAGACCATGGTTGAAGAGGTTTCGGCCGTCGCGCGCTCGCTGGGGCGCTAAACCTGCGACGTTCATCGGTGAGTCCGAGCGGATTCGGATGACCCGGACCCGATCGGCGAGCGGACGTGTTGTGCATCTCTTAGGAGGGCATCATGGCAACGATGTACATAGCGACCGGTGACGCGCTGGCGGTCGTCAACCAGCGAAACGGCCGCTGGGAAGCGGATTTGCACCTGAACGATCGACCGACCCAATGTGTGGCGGCCGATCCGCTCCGGCCGGAGGTCGTCTACTGCGGCACGTTTGGAGAGGGATTATTCCGGAGCCGGGATGCCGGCGCCTCCTGGCAGCCGGTGGGTGACGGCATCCGGTATCGCGAAGTCATGGCGGTCGCGGTCAGCGCGCTGGAGCGCGTGGACGGATATGGTGTGGTCTGGGCCGGAACCGAGCCAAGCGATTTGTTCCGCTCCGAGGATGGCGGCGACACCTGGCAAGAGCGTTCCTCGTTCCTCCAGTTACCGTCGGTCCCGACCTGGTTCTTCCCACCAAGACCCTGGACCCATCATGTCCGCTGGATCGCACCGGACCCCAACGTCGAAGGGCGCCTGTTCATTGGCATCGAACTTGGCGGCGTCCTCCGCAGCCTGGACGATGGATTGACCTGGGAAGACCGGAAGCCCGGCTCCGAGCACGACGCGCACACCCTGCGTACGCACCGGCTGGCACCCGGCCGCGTCTACGAAGCAGCCGGCGGCGGTTACGCCGAGACATTCGACGGGGGAAATAGCTGGCAGCAGTTCGATGAGGGACTGCGCTGGCGTTATCTCTGGGGGCTCGCGGTCGATCCCGGAGATCCCGATATCGTGGTGACATCCGCTTCTCCCAGCGCGCGGCAGGCGCACGCACTGTCCGGAGCCGAGGCTGAGGCGAGCATCTACCGGCGGGTTGGCCGGGAGCCTTGGCGGGAAATCCGGGATGGTCTCCCCAATCCAGAGGGCACCCCCGCCTACGTGTTGGCGGCGAATCAAGCCGAGCCGGGCGTCTTTTACGCGGCGCCACATCCCGGCGGCGTCTATCGCTCGGCCGACACCGGGCTAACCTGGGAGCAACTCGACGTCGTTTGGCCTGATGGCTACCTGCTACGGGATATCCGTGGACTGGTCGTCGTGGAGCTCTCTTGACCGTTTGATGATGAGCGTGGAACGGCAGGCCCGCGTCCGGCTGAAGTGGAACCGAGGGGCATACCGGACGCGGGCTAACGCATGACCGCCCGTACGAGAAGCGTTCAGGCGCTTCCCACCATATTGCTCCGCGGCGAGGTACACCGCGCCGCTGGAAGGGAAGATAATGAGTCAGTCGCGGTCGAATCCCTGGGCCATTCTCGCGGTCCTGGTCCTCGGATTCTTCATGATCCTGCTGGACCTGACCATCGTCAATATCGCCATCCCGAGCATCATCACCGGCCTCAACGCCGGCCTGGATCAGATCCTCTGGGTCATTAACGCCTACATTATGGTCTACGCCGTTCTGCTGATCTCGGCCGGGCGGATCGGGGATATTTACGGCCAGCGCAACCTCTTCGCGGCCGGGCTGGCGGTCTTCACAATCGCCTCGGCCTTCTGCGGGTTCGCCCAGGATACCAACCAGCTCATCATCGCCCGCGTCGTCCAGGGGATCGGTGGCGCGATGCTGACTCCGCAAACGCTGGCGATCCTGACCGGGATCTTTCCACCGGAGCGCCGGGGCGCCGCCTTCGGTGTCTGGGGCGCGGTGGCCGGGCTGGGAGCGGTCGCCGGTCCCACCCTCGGCGGCGTCATCGTCACCAACTGGTCCTGGCGCTGGATCTTCTACATCAACGTGCCGCTCGGCATCATTACCTTGATCTTGACCTTCTTAATCATCCCTGATCTCCGGCTCGGGCGTCCCCACCGGCTGGACCTGATCGGTGTCCTGCTTTCCAGCCTCGGCTTATTTGGGATCGTCTTCGGCCTGATTGAGGGACAGCCACACGGCTGGGGCCAATTTTGGGGACCGGTGACCATCCCGATGATCCTGATTGCTAGCGTCGTGGTTCTCGTCGCCTTCGCGATCTGGGAACGGTTCCCCGCCGAACCCTTGATTCCACTGTCGCTGTTCAAAGACCGGAATTTCACGCTCATGAACTGGGCCAGCGTCGTAATCTCCTTCGGTATGCTCGGACTCTTCCTTCCACTGACGATCTATCTCCAGTCCGTGCTCGGGATGAGCGCGTTCGCGGCCGGGCTCACGATTGCGCCGCTATCGCTGGTAACGATGGTGGTCGCGCCAGTGACGGGACGGCTGGCCGACAAGTACGGCGGGAAGCAGATCCTCGTCTTCGGCTTCTCGGTCTTCGCGCTCGGAACCGGTCTAATCGCCTGGCTGGCCTCGGTCGATTCCCATTGGTCGACGTTCCTGATCCCGCTGATCATCGCGGGTGCCGGGATGGGATCGATTTTCGCGCCACTCTCCACGATCGCGATGCGAGATATCAGCCCACGGATGGCAGGAGCGGCTTCCGGTATCCTGAACACGACCCGGCAGGTTGGCAGCGCGATCGGAACCGCCGTTGTCGGCGCGATTTTGGAGACCCGGCTGGCCAGCGCGCTCCACGAGCAGGCTGTTGTCTTTTCGGAGCAAGTCCCGGTCAACTTCCGCGACCGCTTTATCGATGCGTTTAGCCACGTGTCGAGTGGCGGCCTCCAGGTGGGGCCGGGGCAGACCGGAGCGGCAACGCAGCTCCCACCGGATGTTCCGGCACACCAGCAGGTCCTGGTCTTGTTCGAACACGTCTTCGACCACGCCTTCGTCATCGCCATGCGACCGTCGCTTCTCGCGGCGATTGCGGTGCTGGTGATCGGGGCACTGAGCTGCCTCGCGCTCAAGAACGGAAGACGGGAGACCGAACCCGCGTCGCAGGCAGAGCATCTCGTGGGGGAGCACGTAGGATAGCCGGGAACCCTTGTCAAGGGGTAAAGGCGGCAAACCGGTTCTCACCCGAGGTTAGCTGGTGTAGATTGCAGCGTCCCCCCATACGTACCCCACGCTACCATCCCGGCCATTCGTCGGATAACGCCCTCCGGCGAAATGGCGAGCCCCACCGGGTACCTCCGGGATTATCGAGTCTCGCGCTTACCGTTATACTTACCGTTATCATGGTGAGAACGGCAATCCAAAGCGTTCTCAATGGAGGATGCCCGGCGCGATCGGTAGTGTGGAACAGCACGGGACCGGTGGTGCGGGGATGAGGCCATTCGAACCAGCGCTCAAAGAAAGCCGGCGAGGCCACTGCTATGACCAGATATCTTCGACCTCCACAGGTTGTCACCGTCCCTCTGACAATCCTGATCCTGATGCTCATGATGATCGTGGGTTCAATGGGCGCCGCGATTGCCGCGCCCGACTATGGCCAGCGAATCGCTGGACGGCATGTCTATGACCGAGCCGGTGTGCTCACCGCCGGCGAGCAAGCCGATCTCGAACGGCGCGCCGGGGCGGTCGAACGAGCCGGAGCGCCGGTGGTGGTCTATCTCCAGGCCCGGAAGGCGAATTACCAGCAGACCGAGCAAGACGCCGCCGACCTGATGGAAGCCTGGGATATCCAATCGGCTCCTGGTGCCCACGATGGGCTGGTCATCTTCCTGAACCTCAACCCTGGTGACCTCAAACATGGCCAGTTCTCGATCTTCGCCGGGGCCAAGCATTTCCAAAATGGCGACCTCCCGGAGTCCGAACTGAAGCGCATCTCGGACCAGGCGGTGCTGCCAAAGCTCAGGGCGGGTGACATCGCCGGCGGGATCGGCGCCGCGCTCGATGCCGCCGCTCAGAGCCTGACCGCCGGCCCGCTACCACCAGCCCCGTTGAGCCCGGTCGAACAGGCCGCGCGCGTCGCGGCCAGCGGTCCGGTGAGCCTCCTGAACGTGCTTGCCGTTCTTCTCGCCGCACTTCTCTCCCTACCGCTCGTTCGCGCCTGGCGAAGCCAGCCGGCATCGGCCGCGCCGAGCGTACCAACAACGATGCTGCCGGGCGATCTGGCTCCCGCGTTGGCCGGTGCTCTGGTCGCCGGCCGCGTCACCGGTTCGCCGCTCGAAGCGACGATTCTCGACCTGGCGCGGCGCGACGCGCTGGCGATTGAGCCGGTCGGGAAGAAGAAAGTTCAGGTGCGGCTCCTCGACCGGTCAGCCGTCCAGGATGAGTTCGAGGCGCGGGTCTGGGACGCGCTGGAAGGACAGGCTGGCCCGGGCCAGGTGATATCGAGCAGTTCGCTGACGAAAGTCCGGAGCCATTCGCAGCCCGCGACTGACGCGCTGCGGGAGGAGCTTCAGGCACGCGGCTGGTTTGACCCGGCGATCAAAGCTCGCCGCCGCGGACTCTATCTCGCCGGGTTAGCCGCTATCCTGCTGGCGGTGCTGACGGTCGTTGTTACCGAGACAGGCCACCAGCTCTGGGGCTTCATCGGCATGGGCATCCTGCTGATCGCCGGCATTGTGTCGCTGATCTACGGCGGGACGATGCGCGAGACGACCGCGGCGGGCGAAGCCGAGGCCGCACCCTGGCATGGATATAAGGCCGGTCTGGCGGCCGCGAAGCGCGATACCGCGCGTACCGTGGATCTCGATCAAGCGATGCCGTATGCCGTCGCGTTGGGCATCGCGACGAGCCTGAACAAACGGCTCAAGGCCGCCGGGGAACGGGGCTATACGCCGATCTGGCTGGGCCGGACCACGGATGCCGAAGCCTGGAACGGGAACTTTTACCCGTACTGGGTCGCGTTCCATACCAGCACCGCGCCGCCGTCCAGTAGTGGCTCGGCGGGCGGCGCTGCGGCCGGTGGTGGCGGCGCCGGCGGCGGCTTCTAACGCGCCTCCCGGCTCATGATCTCGCCACGGGCCTGCCGCGCGATCAGCGCGCCGGTTCCTCTTCCTCCATCATCCAACGAAGGAGACGGGCATGAGCATCCTCGGCTGGATCATCATCGGTGGGCTCGCGGGCTGGATCGCCAGCATGCTGGTTGGACGGCGAGAGGGCTGCCTGACAAACATCATCGTGGGGATCGTCGGGGCCGTCGTCGGCGGCTTCGGCTACGCGGAACTGACCGGCGTCCCATTCATCGCCCGGTTCAACCTCGGCACACTAGTGGTGGCAGTCCTCGGCGCGGTGATCGTCCTTGCCGTGGTTGGGGCAATCTCGCGGCGGCCGTAGCCCGCGCTGAATTCCAGCAGGGCAACACCAGGCTTCTCCTCGGATCAATCCTGCATCGTAGTATGATAGCGAGGAGCGTCGTCGTGCTCTAGCCTGAACGATTGATGCAGGTTGGGGCGGTAAACCGCATCCATGCGGTGAGGGAGGACTTCGCGCTCTCCCATGGCCCCACGGCATTGTCCTACTTCCGGGCGGACAGGCGCCGCCACTACCAGCACCAGGCTACCGTGCTTCGTCCGCTCCGGCGCGGAAATCAGCAGAGCATCCCGGCTGCTTGGACGATGACGCCGGCGCCCGCCGCGAGCCGTAGGCTGATTGAGCGAGATTCAGTGGTTGACGTGCGGTGAGCCGGCAGATAACGAGGAGATTTGGATGGGAGTGACGTCCACGAAGTTCGATACGCGACATAAGAGCAGGACCATGTACGAGGGGCGCGACCGCGCGGCCGCCCGTGCGATGGTCCGGGCCATTGGGCTGCAGGATGAGGACTTCAAGCGACCGGTTGTTGCTGTCGCGCATTCCTGGATTGAGACGATGCCCTGCAACTACGGTCTGCGGCGGCTCGCCCAGCAGGTGAAGAAGGGCATCCGGGAGGCGGGCGGTGTGCCGATGGAGATCAACACCATCGCGATCAGCGACGGCGTGACCATGGGCACCGAGGGCATGAAGGCATCGCTGGTCAGCCGTGAGGTGATCGCCGACTCGATCGAACTGGTCGGGCGGGGGCACATGTTCGACGCCATCGTGATCCTGGCGGCCTGTGACAAGACGCTACCCGGCTCGGCAATGGGGCTGATCCGGCTCGACATCCCTGGGTTTGTGCTCTACGGCGGGACGATCTACCCGGGGCACTACCGCGGCCGGGATGTCACGATCGTGGACGTCTTCGAAGGCATTGGGGCCAACGCGGCCGGCAAGATGAGCGATGAGGATCTGCTGGAACTGGAGCGGGTCGCCTGCCCGGGAGCCGGTGCCTGTGGCGGCCAATACACCGCGAATACGATGGCGGGAGCGATCGAGGTGCTTGGTCTCTCCCCGGTCGGGATGGCGTCGGTGCCGCAGGCCGATCCGGCTAAAGAGGACGTCGCGATGCGGGCCGGACACCTGGTCATGGATATGCTCGAACGCGGGCTCCGGCCGAGTGATATTCTCACCCGCCAGTCCTTCTTGAACGGCATCGCCAGCGCGGCCGGCACCGGCGGCTCGACGAACATCGTCCTCCATTTCCTGGCGATGGCTCGTGAGGCCGGTATCCCGCTCACGATCGACGACTTCAACCCGGTGAGCGACAACACGCCGATCATAGCCAATCTCATGCCATCCGGCCGGTACACCGCGCTGGATGTCCATAACGCTGGCGGCATCCAGCTCATCACTAAACGGCTGATCGAAGGTGGCAAGATCGACGGGAGCCAGCTCACGCCGAGTGGCCGCACACTCTGGGAAGAGGTCAAAGACGCCGAGGAGACGCCCGGACAGCAGGTGATTCAAACCGTGGAGACGGCCGAGTATCAGACCGGCGGGCTGGTCATCTTGAAGGGGAACCTGGCACCCGAAGGGGCGGTGATCAAGATCGCGCGGGAAAAACGGCGCCGGCAGACCGGGCCGGCCCGTGTCTTCGATTGTGAAGAGAATGCCATGGCCGCCGTGACCAACCAGGAGATCAAACCAGGCGATATCGTGGTCATCCGGTACGAAGGTCCCCGTGGCGGGCCGGGTATGCGCGAGATGCTTGGGGTCACCGCCGCGCTGGTTGGACAGGGGCTGGGCGAGGACGTCGCGCTGGTCACCGATGGGCGGTTCAGTGGCGGCACGCATGGGTTCATGATCGGCCACGCCGCGCCCGAAGCGGCGGTTGGCGGCCCGATCGCGGCCATCCGCGAAGGCGACATGATTACGATCGACGTCGATGAACGACGGCTGGACGTAGATCTCTCCGAGGAGGAGATCGCGGCTCGTATGGCGGACTGGACGCCACCGAAGCCGCGGTACGAGAACGGGGTTTTCGCCAAGTACGCCGCGCTGGTCACCTCGGCGTCGGCGGGCGCGATCACGCGTCCGGTTTCGTAACGCGATTTCCCGAATCTGGCATCATCTTGGTTGTCGCTCACTGGGCGGGGCTCCCCCGCCCAGTGGCGCGAAGCCACGGGAAGCGATGCTGGGAAGGTTTGGGTGCGGGGGCAGAGCAAGCGGCTTCTCTATGCCGGAACCTATGAGCGGGATTATCCGCGCAACCGACTGACGATCGCCGCGCTCGGCCGAGCAGGGTTCGACGTCCGGGAGCTGCACGCCGCGGTCTGGGAGCGCGACCGGGATAAGAGCGGCCGCTTTCTCCGTCCGGGGTCATTGATTCGGCTCGGCCTGCGACTCGGCCTGGCCTACGTCTCGACAGGTCTCCGGCTATTCCGGGCGTTGCCGGAATCGGACGCGGTCGTGATCGGCTATATCGGTCAGGCGGATATGCTGGTCCTGGCACCGCTGGCGAAGCTTGCCGGCCGCCCGGTCGTTTTTAACCCGCTGGTAACCCTCACCGATACCCTGGTGGAAGACCGGCAATTGGCGCGACGTGGTGGCCTGACGGCGATAGCGATTGCCGCCGTAGACCGGATCGCGCTCCGGCTCGCGGATGCGATCCTGGTGGATACGCCGGAGAATGGGGACTACCTGGTGCGGAGATTCGGAATCCCAACCAGCCGGATCCATCAGGTCGATGTCGGCGCGGATGATGATGTGTTTAAGTGCGGCCCCCGCTCCGCAGCCCCCACCCCTAGCC
>CADEOZ010000075.1_pt1 | contig 12894 bp, 12 predicted proteins | sample 7288031 | NCBI WGS metagenome assembly CADEOZ01 (sample SAMEA6638613, study PRJEB37532) | metagenome | isolation source: wastewater | place: Germany | collected 2017-05-22 | reverse complement strand
GGCGGGTGCTCCTGGGTTTGGCGGCCGGTGCCGTGTCGATCGCGGCCGGTGACCTTGCCGCCCGCGCACCGGATGCCCTCGCGGCTGACGCGACTCCAGGGGCATCGCCCTCGCCAGCGGCTTCTCCGGTGCCACCATCGGATCTTAGTTCTCCGCCGTCGGTACCGCTGCAGCGCCAGGTACTCAAGGCCGAGAACCCGAAGCTCTTACAAGCTCCGGTCAACGATTTGCAGGGAATCATTACCCCCAACAGCGTTCACTTCGTTCGTAACCACTTCGATACCCCGATCGTCGACGCGGCCCAATGGAAGCTTGAGATCGCCGGTACGGTGAAGAACCCGATCAGCCTGACACTTGATGCCCTCAAGGCGATGCCCAGTAAGGTGCTTACCAGTTTCATTGAATGTTCGGGGAATGGGCGCGCCTTCTTCTCGCCGAAGGCCACCGGAGCTGCCTGGACGAATGGTGGAATCAGCGTGGCTGAGTGGACCGGCGCGCCCTTGGCTGCGGTACTGGAAAAGGCCGGTCTCTCGGAGAACACGGTCGATATCGTCGCTGAGGGTGGGGACTCCGGACGGGTTTTCCGGGCGATCCCGAAAGCCAAAGCTCTGGACCCGGATACCATCCTTGCCTACGGCCAGAACGGCGAAGCGCTTTCCCATGATAACGGCTACCCCGTTCGTCTCGTTGTCCCGGGATGGGGTGGAATCAACAGCATCAAGTGGATCGCGAAGATCACCGCGGTCGATCAGCCCTTTGAGGGCTTCTACAACAACCGGTACTACGTCTACGAGACGCCAGGACTGCCGAAGACGCCGGTTCAGGCCCTCGGTGTCAAGTCGTTCATTGCCCGCCCGGCCAAGGATTCGCTGGTGCCCGCAAGTTCCCCGGCGGTGATAAGCGGGTTTGCCTGGTCCGGCCTTGGGGAGATCGCGAAGGTCGAGGTGAGCACGGATGGCGGGCAGAGCTGGCACGACGCTGAATTGCTCCAGCCGGTTTTGCGTTGGGCCTGGGTCCGCTGGCAGTACACGTGGAATACCCCGGCGCCAGGCAACGCGACCTTGCAGAGCCGGGCGACCGACAAGGCCGGCAACGTGCAACCGGCCAGCGTGGCGTGGAATCGCTACGGATACGGGAACAACGCGATTCAAGCCGTCAGCGTGAGGATCGGATGATGAACACGAAGCTGCGATGGCTCATCGCTCGCGGGGTCATCCTTGGGGCATCCGCGTTCGTGCTGCTCCTGGCGGGTTGTTCCCTTAATACCCCACCATCGACAACCGCGCCTGGGGAAAGCTCTGTGTTTCCCGCTGCCGTCACCACCACGAGCCCATCGCCCGTCGTATCCGGTCCACCGGGATCGGCCGGTGCCGGCCAGGCCGTCTACGCAGGCATATGTAGCTCCTGCCATGGGGCGAACCTCGAAGGCGTGGGCTCCTACCCGCCGCTGGTTGGCCGCCCGTCGGTACCGGACTTCCCCAGCACCCAGGTACTTTACGATTACATCAAGCGAAGCATGCCCTACAACAAGCCCGGCAGCCTGACCGATGACCAGGTCTACAGCGTCGTCGCCTACCTGCTGTCGAAGAACGATCTGCTCCCCGACAATACGGTCATCAACGCTCAGACCTTGCCGTCGATCAAGCTTCCGGGACGTGACCGGATCGCGCCGCCTTTGCCCGGAGCACCTTCGACACCGCAGACGGTCGTTCCGGGGTCGAGCCAGGCGGCGCCTACGATCGGACCGTAACCGGGCTCTCGCTCCAGCCGGCGAGTTTCAGAAGCTGATCCACCAACCGCTCGGCGGCATCCGCGCGTGCCTGCTGCCGGGCGTTGGATGCCATTGTCTGAAGACGGTCACTGTCGATCAGGAGCCGCGAGATTTCCTTCCCTAATCGATCCGGTGTCAGCTCGCTCTGCGGCAGGGGCAGGCTTGCGCCAGCCGTAGCGAGCATACCGGCGTTGCGGGTCTGCTCATCACCACCGGTCCCCGGAAGCGGGATGAGGATCGACGGCTTGCCTAGCGCGGCGAGTTCGGCGACCGTGCCGGCGCCAGCCCGGCCGATGACGAGTTTCGCGGCGGCGTAGACATCGGCCAGCTCCGGACCCAGGAACTCGGCGACGGCGTACCGGCGCTGGAGTTCCGGCGGTAGCTGTGCCCGCGCGGTGGTGAGGCGTGGATAATCGCCGTTTCCAGCGGAAGGGCCGCACTGGTGGACGACCTGGGTGATGTTGAGCAGCTCCGGAAGCATGCCGCGCACGGCCTCATTGATGGCATGCGCGCCGAGCGCGCCGCCGGTGATGTAGATCACCGGCAGGTCGGGTGAGAGCCCGTACCGCGCGTAGGCCACGGCGGCGTTGCCCTTAAGGATCTCCGGGCGAACCGGATTCCCGGTTACCACCGTCCGGGCGCGGGTTCCGTCGAGGGCGGCGGCGCTGGATTCAAATGAAAGCGCGATGACATCGCAAAAGCGGGCGTTGATCCGGGTCGCCAAGCCGGCGATGGCGGTCTGTTCGTGGCTCAGGCTGGGAACACCGGCCAGGCGCGCGGCGATGACGCCCGGCACGCTCACGAAGCCGCCGGTGCTGAAGACGACGTCAGGCCGGAAGCTCCGGGTGATCCAAAAGGCTTGCAGGGTTCCGACCGGCACCCGGATGGCGTCCAGCGGGGTCCGGATCGAGAAGTAGCGCCGCAGCTTACCGGTGGTGATCGGGAGGAAGGGTATGCCTTCGGCGCCGGCGGCTCGCCGCTCGAGCCCACCATGAGACCCAACCCAGAGGAGATCGACCGGAAGCCGCTGGCGCAACACCTGGACCGTCGCGACAGCGGGCTGGACGTGACCCCCTGTCCCACCGCCGGCGATGATGATCCGAATGGCGGGTTTCGACACCTGGCAGGCTCCCTATCGTTTCGGCACCAAACGTGCATATGCCGGGGAATCATAACGAGCGATCTCATGGCCGGCAAGTTGGAGCAACGAGGCATAACGATGCGGATGACCGTGGCAGGGGAATGGAACGCCGTATGCTACAATAGGCACCGCTTCGGAGGTGCACAAACTCCGCGTCAATGGTGACTCCTTGCATTGAAGCAGATGATTGGCGGGATACTGTGGTAATTTCTGAGGTGGAACTCGGCTCACTTCGCGCTCAATTGGAGTCGGAGCTTCGTGAAACAACGCGCGAACTCAGCGATATCGATGAACAGGTCCGCTCGTTTGGAACCAGCCAGCAGGATGCCGGACGAGGCATCACGAATCATATTGGTGACGATTCCGATATCGTCTTTGAACAGGAGCGGCTGCTCACGATCCGTGACCGGCTGGCGAGCCGGCACGCCGAAATCAAGCATGCGCTCGAAAAAATGGCCCGTGGGAATTACGGAATCTGCGAGAATTGCGGGCAGCCGATAGCGCCGGATCGGCTCGCGGCGTTGCCCTTTGTCACGCTCTGCATTCGCTGCCAGGCGCTCTCGGAACGGCGTAGAACGGCATAGAGAGGAGCGCAGGTGATCCCTCCGGGGGAACAGGTGTATTCGCGCTTTCGCGGCTATCTCCAGATGCTTAGTGTCGCGCTGGTGGTGCTCGTCGCCGACCAGGCGACCAAGCTGCTCGTTATGCTGGAATTGGGTCCAACCGGCGACCGGGTGATGATCCCGGTCATCCCGGGTGTCTTCCGCCTCTTCTACGTCCAGAACACGGGAGCGGCGTTTGGGATCTTTGAGGGGAACAGCATGGTGCTGGCTATCCTGGCCGTGCTGGTCGTCCTTTCCCTCCTGATCTACTTCCGCCAATGGATTGCCGAAAGTCCCTGGCTGGCGCTCGCGATCGGCCTGCAACTCGGTGGTGCGATCGGCAACATCCTCGACCGGCTCCAGCATGGCTTTGTCGTCGATTTCATCGACTTCCGGTACTGGCCGACATTCAACGTGGCCGATAGCGCGATTACCATCGGAGTGATCATCCTCGCGATTTCCCTCTTCAAGCGGGAGCAGCGGCGCAACGCTGCTCAGAAGAAGGATGTTGAAGTTATTGACCGGAGGCCGGTGACCTGACCACTATGGAGGATACTGTCCGGATCGTTCTCGATGTCGCTGAAAAGGACAATGGGGAACGTCTCGACCGGTGGATTGCCTCGCGAGTTGCCGATATCAGCCGCAGTTACGCACAAAATCTAATGCGGGCCGGAGATGTCTACGTCAACGGTGAAGTAGCGAAACCGGCTCGCCGCGTACATCTGGGTGACCGGGTGGAGATCCTCCTTCCCCCGGTTGAAGCGCCGCCCAAGCTCACCCCGGCCTACGTCCCGGTACCGATTGTTTTCGAGGACGAGAATGTCATCGTTTTTAATAAGCCGCCGGGGATGGTGACACACCCAGCACCGGGCCATGAGCATGGGACGCTCGTCAATGCCCTGAAGGCGCTACGACCAGATCTCAAGCTGACCCCGGTCGAACGGCCCGGAGTGGTGCACCGGCTCGATAAGGACACGTCCGGGCTGATCGTGGTCGCCAAAAACGACGCCGCCCGCCTATTCCTGCTCAAGCAGTGGCAAGAGCGCGATGTCGTCAAACGGTATCTCACGCTGGTCCACGGGGTGGTTCCGGAAGAAGAGGGGACCATTAATGCCCCGATCAGCCGCGATCCGAACAACCGCAAACGGATGGCGGTTGTGGCGGGTGGGCGGCCGGCGATCACGCATTTCCGCGTGCTTGAGCGCTTTCCCGACGCGACGCTTCTCGAGGTGACCATCGAGACCGGCCGGACGCACCAGATCCGGGTACACCTCGGCTTCATCGGGCACCCGGTCGTTGGCGATCAGCTCTACGGCAAGCGGCCGTTCCGAGTGCCGGTACCTCGCCAATTTCTCCACGCGTCCTATCTGAAATTCGCCCTCCCGGAGAGCGGTCAGCCGATCGAAGTTGAGACGCCCCTCCCGCCGGACCTGGCGATGGCCCTCAGCCAGCTCCGGGCGACAAACGCCTGAACGGAGGCGAGCAGACGGTGGATCTTAGACGGGCATTCGATGATATCGGTACGATCTTCGCGGGCGCGCTCGACCGGGTTGATCCGTCCCGGCTGGTGGCGGACGCGGTGCGGATCGAGGATGGCGCGGTCATCATCGACGGCGCTCGATATCCGGTCACCGATTCCGATCGGCTGGTTGTGATCGGATTCGGCAAGGCCTCGCTTGGGATGGCGCGTGGGATCGAAGACGCGCTCGGCGACCGGATCGACCGTGGCGTCGTGGTGACGAAACGGGGATCGCCGGAACCGGATCGACCGCTGTCACGGTTCCAGGTGATGGAGGCCAGCCACCCGGTCCCGGATGAGACGAGCCTGGAGGCCGCCCGGCTGATTCTGGATGCCGTGGCCGGGTTGAGCGCGGACGATCTGGTGCTAGTGTTGATTTCTGGTGGCGGCTCGGCGCTGGTCGAAATGCCGGTCAATGGGATTTCAATTGCCGATCTGGCCGGAACCACCAACCTGTTGCTGCGCGCCGGGGTCGATATCCGGACGCTGAACCTGGTCCGGCGCCGCCTCAGCCGGATCAAGGGTGGTGGACTGGCTCGCGCGGCGTTTCCGGCGCGCGTGGTCAACGTCATCATCTCGGATGTGCTTGGGAATCCGGTCGAGGTGATCGCGGGCGGCCCGACAGTGGCGGTGACTGAACATGGCCCGTCTCCCGAGACCATCATCCGCCGCTTGGGCATCTGGAACGCGCTTCCGGAGCCGGTCCGGTTCGCGCTGCGGGGCGTCGTCCCGAACCGCCCGGAGGCTGGCTTCCGGGTGCTCCAGAGCTTGATTCTGGCCGATGCCGGGCTGGCTGCCGATGGGGCAGCCGGAGCCGCGCGGGAGATCGGCTATACGCCGGTCGTCCTTGGTACCCGCTTCGAGGGCGAGGCGCGAGAGTTCGGACGTTTCTGGGCGGCAATCGCCCGCCACGCCCGGCTCACCGATGGGCCGTTTCAGCGTCCGGCCTGTCTGATCGGCACTGGCGAGCTGACCGTTACCGTGCGCGGAGATGGAACCGGCGGCCGGAATACCGAGATGGCGCTCGCGGCGGCGCTGGAGATCGCGGATGTTCCCGGCGTGGCGATCGCGAGCCTGGCGACCGATGGCGAGGACGGCGTGACCGGCGCGGCCGGTGGGGTCGTAACCGGATCGTCGATCGATCTGGCGCTGCGAACCGGGCTCGATCCCGCCGCGCTCCTCGCAAACAATGACAGCCTGCGGTTTCTCGATGCGACGTCCGGGCTGGTCGTGACCGGACCAACCGGCACCAACGTCAATGACCTTTACCTGGCGCTGATCCCGTAGCCGGGGAGTGCCGGCCGTCCCCGAAGGATGGCGGTCGAGTTGTTGTTAGCTTTCAAAGTGTTTATTTGAGAAACTGTTTAGAACAAGCATAATTGTATCATACTCTATGGATTAATTGAAACAGCAGGGGTCTTTCATCGTAGAGCATACCCCTCGGTCCCTTGGTCTCTTTGTAATAATTGGGTGAGCTGGTTGCCGTCGATCAAGGTCACCGGGTGCTGGTCCGCCAAATCAAGAGCTGGCTGGCTGAAGGTTGAGGTCGTTACGAAAATCCCAGAAGGGGCTTGATGGTGAATGGTCATCATGCCCAGGAACGATTGGAGATCCGGCGAGCCCACACGCCGTCCCGGCGCATACCGCTTACACTGAACGACGATCTTCTGACCCTGACCGTCCCAGCAGATAATATCAACTCCGAGATCACCGGCTCCGCCGACTACTTGTACATTTGAGTAGCCAAGCTTTTGTAAGAGCTGGGCGACTGCAACCTCAAACTCGCTTGGGGTGAGCATCAACAGCTCCCCAAGAGTTTGGGCTGACACCTGGTTCTGTGGCTCTTCGAGGATTTCGACCGATCCCTGGTTCCATCTGGGCATAAACCATTTAAAAGTAATTAAGAGTCCGACGGCCAGGAAGAAAAGAATACTGGCGAGGACCTTATGCGTGGAGATGAAAGAGGTGATTATTAATAATAATATGCCATAGATAATGAACTTAATGCAACCCACTGCCGTAACTCACCTGTGTCTACCTGCGTCGTCTCGCTGCTATACGAGTTCCTAGCTTGTCAATATAATGTATACCGTAAATGCCCTCCTCTGCTCCACCCTCTCGTTGTCTGCGTCCGGAAGAGTGGTCTCTCAGCTTCAAAACCTGTTCTCTGAAAACACCTGACAGATCCTTATCAGGAGTATCGTGTGAATAGGGCTTGTCCCCTCTCGGCTTCTCCTATGCTGTCGGACCAGGCTCACTCGACCAGGTGGGTGGTATCGAGCGGAGGCGCCGGGAGCCAGCCCTTCTGTTGCAGCGCTTCCCGGCCCAGCAGGCCGAGGATGACTTTGGACTGCGTATCCTCGCCGTCCGGGTTGAACTCGAAGCGGGCGCGCTCGAAATACTGGACCGTTTTGCCGTTCTCCTGGAACTCCTCGCTGATCGGGAAACCGAAGATCGCGACGCCGCCGTTGGCATCCCAGAACTGTTTGAAGCCGGCCGCCAGCGAGTGCTGCGTCTCCGCGAAATAGACCCGATCGCCGCTGCTGCTGAACGGCGCCACCGGGGCGAACTGGCGGCTTTCGGTCAGTTCAGCGCCGAGCCGCCCGAGCGAGATGCGCTGGCCGTCCGGGAGAGATCCCCGGTACTCTAGCTTGACCCGTTCGAAGTACTGGACGATGATGTCTCCGTCCGACGCCGGATCTTTCTCGTAGAACTCCTCGGTCAGTGGGAACCCAAAGAGTGCCGGGCCGCCGTGGGTCTGCCAGTAGCTTTTGAATCCTGTTGACATAAAGTGCTGGGTCTCCGGAACATAGAGGCGATCGGGAGAGGGCACCGCTGGTGGATCTTGACGGTCGGTCGGAAGCCGTTGAACCATTGCCAGCGCCTGGACCCGGCTCTTGACCGGGCCGGACCGGTTGATCCAGGCGATCCCGTCCTGGTAGACCGCCGGATCGAAGGCTTGTTGAGAACGGGCGACCGCGAACTCCTCGTCATGCTCGATATCGTAGGCGTAGATGTCTGGGAGCCCGCTGCGCCAGTCCTCCCAGGCGACAATGCCATTTCCAATCGCGGGATGAGCCACCGTATGGTCCGACGTGATGATCTTTTGGGTCCGGGTATTCAGATCGTAGAGGATCAGTTGCGGTGATCCACCGTTGGTCCGGACGCGATAGAATGCCACCAGGTTTTCCCGGATGACCGGATTCATTTCATCATCGGGCGTTTCGGTCACCGGCGTGACGGTGTGGGCCTTGAGGTCGTACTGAAAGGGATCCCAGTTCCCGTTCCGGTAGTCCTGCCAGACCACCGTGCTCCCGGAGATCGATGGGTAGGCCGGGTTCTTCGCCGCGTTATCGCTGGCCTGGAAGGTCTGGCCGGAGCTCAAGTTCTTGCCCGCGATCACCCACTGCCCGTCCCGGCGCTCCCGCCAGACGACCGTGTTACCGGAGATGGCCGGATCGGAGACCTCGCCCGGCTCGCTGGTGACGGTCACCGGCGTGTTCCGGATCAGGTCCACACCTTCGATCGTGCGTTTGCCCGGCTCTTTTCCAGATATCCAGATAATGGTTGAGCCGGAAATCGCTGGCTGGATTCGGTAGCCGGCCTTTGGCGCGGGCCGGAACTCGCGGTTGTCTTGAAGATCGTAGGCGTAGATATCGGGATCACCGTCGCGCGCATCCTCCCAGACCGCGACTTTCCCGTCGGCTACCAGTCCCTGCTGCCCGGCGCCGAGCGATGACGTCATCGCCGGCTCCAGGTGGTACGGGAGGTTCGCGGTGATTGCCGCGGTGCCCGGTGCGAGGAGGAGTGTCAGCGTCGCCGCGAAGAGGATTGCGGTAGCAAAAACCCGGCGGAGCCGGCGGCGGAAATGCCCAGGTGTCCCCATGAGGGCGGAGTATACCAAACCCCCCGTTGCCGGTGGTATCAATAGGTGAGATGCCGGTGTGTTGGTCCTGGACGAACCGGCACCGTCCGCGGGTGGAATTGGGCGACGATGATGGATCGAGGGAGTTGATGAGCGAAGAGCCCGCCATTCCGGTTATTCTCGATGTCGATACCGGGATCGATGACGCACTGGCCATCGCCCTGGCGGTCCGGTCGCCGAAGCTCGATCTGCTGGGCATCACGACGGTCGCGGGGAACGTGCCGCTGGAGGTCGCGACCGGGAACACCTTGCGGGTCCTGGCCTGGCTCGGCGCGGACCATGTGCCGGTTCACCCGGGCATGTCCGGTCCACTGGTGCGTCCGTTGGAGACCGCAACCGATATTCATGGGGTCGATGGGCTCGGTGGCTTTGTGCTGCCGGAATCGGCAGCCGTCATTCAAGCTCCAAGCGGTCCGGAGTTTATCGTTCAACAGGCGCGAGCAAACCCAGGCACCATCACGCTGATCTGCACCGCACCCCTGACGAACCTTGCAGTGGCGCTCAGCCTGGAGCCCGAGCTTCCACGACTCATCCGGCGCGTCGTCGTGATGGGGGGTGCGTTCACCGTGGCCGGCAACGTGACGCCGGTGGCGGAGTTCAATGCCTACGTCGATCCCGAGGCTGCGGTGATCGTTGCCCGGAGCGCGTTGCCGCTAACGTTCATCGGCCTGGATGTCACCCATCAGGTTGGACTCATGCGCGAGGCCTGGAGTGCGCTTGCGGAACTACGGGATAATGGGGGCCGTCTGGTTTACGAGATGCTGGGACAGACCTTTTCCCAGGTGGAGAATGACGTCTTTTACCTCCACGATCCGCTGGCGGTCGCCGTCGCGGCTGAACCGGAGCTGGTCGAAACCGAGCGCTGGGCGGTGATGGTCGGCCGGCATGAGCCGCTGATCGGCCAAACCCTGCTGGTCCATAATCCATCCCTGACGCGGCACGAGATTGCCCTGCGGGTGAATAGCACGACTTTCCTCCGGATGTTCGCCGAGCCGCTCGGTCTACCGTTGTTCCAGTGACCGCTGAAATTCACGGGAGCGCCAGGAGCAGTTGTCGTGGTACAACCTATGAAGGAGAAACCCCGAGAAGACCGTGCGAGTGCTCGCGGACTGATGTCCGGGGACTCGCCATCGGAGGAGCTTGGAGGTCAGTACCGTGACCAGCGATCTGGATATCCGAGGAAGCGCATCCCTACAGGATCTCGATCTGTTTGCCCGGCTCAACCAGTACTTCGATACGCTCGATCAGCACCTCCGCGCCGGTCACGGCTGGTTCATCTTCAACGCCGCCGGGTCACGGAGTAGGCGGATTGGCGCGTTCATCTTGAACCGGTTGGCCCAATATCAGCCCTTCGTTTCTTCGTATTTCGTGCCCTGGCGCGACTTCTCCCTGAATGCCTACATGGTCGAGGTCGAACTTCAAACGATCGCCCCTCGGGAAGGCGAGCTCGTCGGCAAGGCCAAGACCGAGTTCGACATCGCGACCCGCGTCTCGCGGGAGAGCATGGTGAAGATGGTGGCGTCGGACCTGCTGATCGTCACCGAGTTGCGGCCCGCCCATCGCCACGAGCTCCTCTTCCTCGATCAGACCGTGGAACGGCGGTACAACCAGCGGCTCTCGACGATCCTCACCACGCCACATCAGCCGCACGAGCTCGCCGCCGAGTTCGCCAGCCTGGCGCCGGAGGTCCCCTTCTGGGACCGGCTCTACTCACGTATGTACGAGCGGAGCCTGATCGCCCTGTAGTTCCGGTGATGCCTTGAGTCGAGCGGGTGCCGCTTCAGCCGGTGAGGATGCGGTAGGCCAACCCGGCCGCGCCGCCACCGATGACCAGCCAGGCGGAATTGAGTCTGAACCGGAGCAACAGACCGGCGGCAATCAGGGCCAGGAGGGCGGTGTACCAATCCACCACCGCCGCCCGGCCGAGCTGCCAGGTGACGCCCGCCATCAGCCCCAGCGACGCGACGTTGACGCCATCCAGGAACGCGCTGGTGAGGCGGGACCGGCGCAATCGCGGCACGATCGGGTGGATCACGGCCACGAAGATGAACCCCGGAAGGAAAATACCGAGGGTCGCCAGCAACGCACCTGGAACCCCGCCGACCAGGTATCCGACGAACGTTGCGGCGGTGGAGACCGGCCCCGGCGTCAACTGGCCGATCGCGACCGCGTCGATAAGCTGCTTGTCCGTCAGCCAGCCGAGGTGTTCGACAAAATTGGTCCGGAGGAACGCCAGCAGCACGTAGCCACTGCCATAGAGGACCGCGCCGATTTTAAGGAAGGTCAGGAAGAGCACGCCGAGGTTAAATGGGGCAGCCGGTACCGACGCGAGCGCGGTCGTGGCCAGGGGCACCGGTCCAACGCCGATTGGGAGTATTGCCGAGATACCGGATAGCCGTGGCCGGTCCCCGAATCGAGACGCCATCACGATAAACCCGCCTCCAAACAGCAGGACGATTTCGTTAAGGCCGAGAAGGTAGAGCACGAGTACGGCGATCCCCATGGCCGCGACGAGGGGGCCTTTGACCGCGGCTTTCCCTAATGCCCAGAGCGCTTGCACGACGATCGCGATGATGACCGGTTTGATCCCGTACAGCAGCCATTCCGCTTCCGGTGTGGAACCGTACCGCACGTAGGCCCAGGCCAGCCCGAGAACCATCAGCATCGACGGCAGGATGAAGAGGGAGCCGCCGACGATCAGCCCGCGCCAGCCGGCTTGGCGCTGGCTGACGAAGATCGCCATTTCGGTCGAATTTGGCCCAGGGATGAGGTTCGTGGTGCCCAGAAGATCGAGAAACTGCTGATCGGTCATCCAGCGCCGCCGGCGGACGATCTCATCCCGCATCATGGCGACGTGCGCGGCCGGGCCGCCGAAGGCGATAGTGCCGAGCTTGAGAAAGAGGATGGCGACCTCACGGAGCGTCCCTGGTACCGGCTCCTCGTCGGAACCGGATGCTGCCGCCTCCCTGTTCACCCGGCAATCACCCGGACGGCCAAAATCAGGATCGCGCCGGCAGCGGCGATGAGGAGGCTCGGGAGGAGCGTCCAGTGCTGCTCACGCCAGCTCAGGTAGGCGAGGTAGAGGAAGCCTCCAGAGCCGAAGCCGAGCGCCGCGCCCAGAACCTGGGGGGAGAGGCCGGGCAAAAAGAAGTAGACGACCAGGAATCCGACGAGCAGGAATACGTAGGTGATCGCGTCCCGGATCACCGCGTCGCGCAGGGTGAGACCGGCCGCGGTGAGCAGCACGATGATCGCGCCCAGTTCCGGAATCAGGTGCAGGATCAACCCAGTGGTCACCAGAAGACCGACCAGCAGGCTGACCCCATAGCCGGCCGCGGTCACCGCCCCTTCGAGGAAGGAGTGCATCCAGATGCCGAGCGTGGCGACCCATGCGAGACCATGCCGGCCGAGGTAGTCAAGCCCATCGCGGACGATGATGAACGCCAACAGCCCGATGATCGCCCAGAGCCAGGCCGCGGCTCCGCTACGTTCGAGTGCGTCCGGAAAGACCTCGAACACCGCCGCGCCGAAGAAGATCCCGGCCGCGAGCGGCAGGAGCCAGGGCCAGCGCCGTGCCAGTTCTTCCTCGTGTGCTTCAGCCGCCTCAGCCGCTTGATGTTTCTGCTGGGCCATGGTGAAAACCCCTCTACCAACGGTTTGCCATGCCGCCTATCCGCGTTCCGGCCACGAACCGGCCGGGGTAGCGGAGCGTCCCCATTGCCCCCAAGGAGACGTTAGGCTTGGGGCAAGCGTTCGCATAGCCCGTTCCAAACTGCTGCGGCCGTAGAGGGTATTCCTGCGCTGCGGATGGAGTGAAACGGCTCGCCGGGATCGTGCCCAGCCAAAAAGGGCGCGCGAACGGCTTGGGGCGCGGCTCCGGCACCACCGGTTCCAACTAATGGCTGACCTCCTTCCGGGAGCCGCACTTCCGTTGCG
>CADEOZ010000044.1_pt1 | contig 13414 bp, 16 predicted proteins | sample 7288031 | NCBI WGS metagenome assembly CADEOZ01 (sample SAMEA6638613, study PRJEB37532) | metagenome | isolation source: wastewater | place: Germany | collected 2017-05-22 | reverse complement strand
GGGGTGGGCTGGGCGGGGCGCTGGGATTCCGTTCGGCTCAATACGCCGAGCCGAACCCTGGGATTGCCGGGAATGCGGTATGACGACGCCGATCTCGATGGATTCAGGAACAAAGAGGAGGTCAACGCCTTTCTCGAAGAATACGCGCGGAGCTGTGCCCGGCCGGTGCTACGCGAGACGCGGGTCGTTTCCCTTACCAAATCGGGCGACGAATTCCTCGTCCGGACGCACCACTCCACCATCAGGGCCCGCGCCGTAGTCTTGGCCCCAGGCGAATACACCCTCCCTCACTTCCTCAAGTTCCTCGGCGAGCTTCCGGTGACCATCGACTCAATTCACTCATGTCAGGATCGCAGCCCACAGGCATTGAATCCTGGAGCCATTCAGGTCGTGGGGGGAGCAGGCAGTCCGGAGCCCAGATCGTTGAGGACCTGCACGAGGCCGGAAGCTGATCGCCCGTCCACCATTCGCCGCCTGCGCGGCAAAGACTTCATGGAATGGTGGGACATGCGTGGTATCCGGCAACGCCTGCACGCTGCCCCGCGCGAGGTCGAATGAACACCCGATTCCGCCGCTGAAGTTCGCCATAATCGGCACATTTCAGGCGAATGTCTCCCGGACTGAGCATCACGACGACCTCTATCTCTCAATGCTCAGCAGCTACGTCGCTGCTCTCGGAGGCCATCTCGAGGTAACCGCGGTCTTCCCGGACGGCGCCCCTCCTCGAAAGGGTATCACCACGCGATACCATGCGGTAATGCCATTGTGGTGAATAGTCTGTCTGCCGCCGCGGCGGGTCGCTGTCCTTGTCGGTCCATATAGGCGTGCGGTTCTTAGTGCTATTGTGGTTAGATGCTCCTAGATATTTTCCCGGTCACGAACGACGACGACAAACGCGCCGGTCGTATCCCCGCCGTGTATGCCGGCGGAATCCAAGACCCGGCGGCCATCCGCGATCAACGCTTCCAGCGCGTCGTCGGATAAGTGGCTAACCGGTACCCCACGCTGCGCAAGTTGGGTACGGATACGAACAAGATCACGCTCACGCTGACGGTCTCGTCTCCACGACTGCCATTTCTGGAAGATGCCGGCGACTGGCACAACTTGCTCCCGTCTCGCTGCATGCACGGCGATATCGTCCCTTGGCTCCAACCATAAACGACGGAGCCGGTTCCAGGCAACTAGCCATATGACGGAGATCACCGGATCAACGGCCGGCAGAGCCCGGCGCGGCTCCGCGATGACACGAGGTTAGCCAGGTGCTATAATCCGCCCGGTATCGACGGACAGTGAAATGCCGGTACCCTGACGCGGGTGAACCCGTGCCAAGTGAAAGAACCTTTCTGCGCCGTCGTCGTTTCCGGGAGCAACGAACCGGGGGAGCGCCGGCGTAAGCCCAGAGGAAGGAGTTTTCGTTGCGAGAGTTTCGCCCTGAGCCGCGCCCGTATGAGATGATGGTGCTCATTCGCCCGACCGTTACCGACGAAGCGCTCACCGAAGAGGTTGATCGGATTTCATCGGTTATCACGGAATTCGGCGGAGCCGTCACCAACGTAAAACGGGACTCGCCATGGGGACGGCGGCGGCTCGCCTACCAGATCCAGGACGCGCGTGATGCCACCTACGTGCTCTACCACTTCACCAGCGAGCCTTCGCAGATTCTAGAGATCGAGCGAGATTTGAAGCTGGATGACCGGATCATCCGGTATCTCCTGATCCGCCAGGATGAGCGAGAAGAAAGCGCCGAACGGGAAGCAACCGGTTCGTAGCGGAATTGGAGTGCCATCATGGCCCGTCGCGATTTGAACAAGATTCAGATCATTGGGAATCTCGGCCGTGACCCGGAGATGCGGTACACGCCAGGTGGAACCCCGGTCACTGAGTTCTCGGTTGCGGTCAACCGGCCCCCCCGTCGTGGCCAGGACGGCCAGGCCACCGAGGAGACCGATTGGTTCCGGGTCGTCTGCTGGGACAAGTTGGCGGAAATCACTGACCAGTACCTCAAAAAGGGGTCACGGGTCTATATCGAAGGTCGCCTGCAGATCCGGAAGTACACCGGAAACGATGGCGTTGATCGCACATCGGTGGAGATCATCGCGCGAGACATGTTGATGCTATCCGGGCGCGAAGAAGGCGGATACGCTGGACGTGAGGAAGGCGGCACGCGCCGTGAGCCCGCGTCATCGCGGTCGGGCGATTCCGGCGAAGAAGACTTTGATGATCTGCCATTCTAACGGGCGATCCGATCACGGATCGATTCCCGTCAAACGATGCTAGACGAGAGGATAAAGCGTGTCTGAGGAGCGAGTGGAGCGCCGGGAAGGCGCTGAGTCGAGCCGCGAAGGCCAGGATGAGGGTGAGCGCGGTCCACGTCGCCGGCGGTTTGGCGGTGGCGGACGCTACTTTCCGCGCCGGAAGGTCTGCGGCTTTTGCATGGATGGAGTCCGCGCGGTCGACTATAAGGATGTCGGGCGGCTACGACGGTATACGTCCGAGCGGGGGAAGATTGAGCCGCGCCGCAAGACCGGCACCTGTGCCAAGCATCAGCGATCGCTGTCGGTTGCCATTAAGCGGGCCCGCCACGTGGCTCTCCTGCCATTCACCCAGTAGCCCGTGACAACGAGTAGATCATCGCGTCGGGTGCGATGCCGGCCATCGTGCTCACCGAGATTGATCCTTTCGCTCAACCGGGGTAACCGGAGCTCGTCCGTTCGCGCTTTCTGGCGGCGGACGGGTATCCTCTTACCCTCAAAGCGGATGCAAACCTTGACTGCCTGGCAGATCGCGGCTCCCGCTCCGGCCCGAGGTCGCCAGTCAATCGTGCGCGGTCGCAGCCAATTGTTTCGGCGAGTCTGCCGAACTGGAGTAGGCCGCTCACCGGGGATGGAATCAACGCTATGATAGACCGTTTTCGTCGACGATCTTCATCGCAGCAGCCGCCGGAAACCATGCGGCGGGTCTCCCGGCGTGAGCGGGAAGAATCCCAGCGCAAGCTGGTGGTCATCGGTCTTGGATCCGCCGCGATCCTGCTGGTGCTGATCCTGATCGTCGGTGCCACGTACCAGTATTTCCTCCTGCCGAACCAGAAGTTGGCACAGGTAGGCCACACAACCATCACGCGTGGCGATTACTGGAAGGTCCGCAAGCTCGAGCTGCTGAACGAGTTCAACCAGTACAGCCAGTTGGCGAATTCCATCGGAGCGGATCAGGCACAGCAATACCAGCAGGCGGCGGAGCAGGCCAGGCAGCAGTTCCAGACCGTCGAATCGGATAAGCCCAATACGACAACCCTAGAGCGCATGGTCAACAACGAGGTTATTCTCCAGCACATGGGGGATGTTGGGGTCTCGGTGAGCGATAAGGAAATCGATGACTTCATCATTAATGCCTTCGCGCCGTCGCCGCTCGCCAGCCCGACGCCGACGCTGCCGATAGATCCGACCGCGGCGGCGTGGGCGGCCGCCAGCGCGAGTCCCTCGCCATCTCCGAGCACGGAGCCATCCCCATCGCCCGCGAATCCGGACACGGCGTCGCCGTCGCCGTCCGCGTCGCCAACACCGAACCCGGCCGATGTCCGCGCTACCGCGACCGCGACGTTCGGCCAGTACAAAGATAACCTGCTGTCGCAAGCGGGGATGAGTACCGATGACTTCAAGCGCCTGGTCGTCCGGCCGGAGGTGGCGTTGAACAAGGTTCAGAGCGCCCTGCAGGCCGAGGTCCCACTCCGCGCCGAACAGGTCCATGCCGCGCATATCCTGGTCGCGACCGAGGACGCGGCGAAGCTGATCGTGGATCAGACGCTGAAGGAGAAGGACTTCGCCCAGGTCGCGAAGGATCAGAGCTCTGATTCCAGCACCGCGGTCAATGGCGGGGATCTTGGCTGGTTCCCTCGAGGGGTGATGGTCAAAGAGTTTGACGATGTCGCGTTTAGCCTCCAGCCGGGTCAGGTGAGTCAACCGGTCCATACCCAGTTTGGCTGGCACATCATTAAGGTTATGGAACGCGAAAATGACCGGCCGGTGACCAGCGAGATGCTGAGTGCGCTACGGGGTCAGGCCGTGTCCAAGTGGCTTGATAAGCAGAAGAGCGCGACGACGATCACGTGGGAGAGCGGTCTGACTGCTCCGTCGCCGACGCCGGCGCCGTCACAGTTCGCGCCGCCGCCCGATTCGCCGCCGACGCCAACGCCAACACCGACGCCGCCGCCGACTCCAGCGCCTGGTGAAGAGTCGCCGGGACCGAGCGCGACGCCGTGACGCGATGACGGGCAACCCGCGCCTGGGTTGCCCGTCCTACTATCGCCGGGGTTCGTCCGGTGCCGGCTATTCCCGCGCGGCGCGTCCCGATCTGGCACGAGCCAACGGAGGTCGCTCATGGGAGATCATCCGGTCTGTTATTTCAATGGGGCATTCATCCCGCTCGCCGATGCCAAGATCGGGATCATGACGCATGCCTTCAACTACGGCACGGCGTGTTTCGAGGGCATTCGCGCCTACTGGAGCGCGGAGGATCGGCAGCTTTACACGTTCCGAATCCGGGACCATTTTGAGCGCCTGCGGCGCAGCAGCGGGCTGCCGATGATCGATCTGCCGCATTCCGTTGACGAACTCTGTGATATTACCCAGGAGCTCTTGTACCGCAACCAGTTTGAGACGGATATCTATGCCCGGCCACTGATCTACAAATCATCGGAAGCCGTAGGGGTCCGCTTGCACGATCTGGATGCCGGATTCGCGATATTCGCGGTGCCGTTCGGCGACTATATCGAGGCCAGTGGCGGCATCCGGGCGATGGTGAGCTCCTGGCGGCGTATTGATGATAACGCCGCGCCGTCGCGGGCCAAGCTTACCGGCACCTACGTCAATGCCGCGCTTGCGAAGTCGGAGGCGGTGCTGAACGGGTTCGATGAAGCGATCATGCTGACCGACGATGGGCATGTCTGCGAGGGGAGCGCGGAAAATATCTTCCTGGTCAGTGGTGGGGAGTTGATCACACCGCTGGTCTCGGACAACATCCTGGTAGGCATTACCCGCTCAACCGTGATCCAACTCGCGCGGGATGATCTGCATCTCGTAGTCCGCGAGCGGCGGGTCGACCGGAGTGAACTCTACTCAGCGGACGAAGTGTTCCTGTGTGGCACCGGCGCCCAGATTATCCCGGTGGTGGAGATCGACCACCGGCCGATCGGTAATGGCGAGGTGGGGCCGATAACGGCTCGCGTTGCCCGGTGCTACGACGATGTCGTCCATGGCGTTGAGAGCAGGTACCATTCATGGCTATCAGCCGTGTACCAGCGGGAGCCTTCTCGACGGTAGGGAAAGGACGATGACCGCGGTTTCCGCCGAACTTTTTACGAATCGCTGGCGAGCGGCGGCATCCCCCGGCGGCCTCATCGGGATACTGGCCGCGATTGTGTGCCTCCTGCTTGCCGGTGGATCTCTGGCCGTTATCCTCGGGAAGGCAAGCCTGCCGATCCCGATGGGGGCGGTGTGGGCTGGGCTCATCGCGTTCCTGGCGCTGGCCGGCGGCCTGGCCTACCTCGTCTACGGCTATCTCTCAATCACCTATGAACTTGGTGAGCAGACGCTGGTGATCGGTTGGGCGAACCGGCGGTACGCCCTCGATCTCGCGACGATCCAGCACATTGGCCCGGCGAGCGAGGTGCTGGAAGAGCGTCCTGAGCGCTGGCAGCCCTTCTGGCCCGGCTATTACATTGGCACGCATACGGGAAAGATCGGCCCGGTGCGGGTGGTGGCAACGCTGCCGTTGAGCCGCCAGTTGCTCGTCTCCACTGGAGATCGCCACTTCGCGATCTCCCCGGAACGCCCGGTCCTCTTCCTGGAAGAGTATGGGCGGCTGCGCCGGGCGCTCGATGAGCAACGATCCGGGGCGTTCCCGACGATCCAGGAGGGCGAAGGGGCCCGGCAGCTTAAGGACGCCGGCTGGACGGTAGAGTTCCCGACTCTCCTGGCCCGGCCCAAAACACCTGAGATGGAAAGTCCACACGGCGAGACGGATGCCGGTGCCGGGTCCGTAGCCAAGCGCGGCTGGTTCATTTTCCCTGAGGGGATCAGCCCGGTTCTCCGCCCGCTGCTGCTCAATGATCCCATCGCGCTCGGATTGCTCGGCATCGCGGTCCTGCTGAACGTCGTGATGGTGGCCTATATCCTCCTCCAATACGACAGCATCCCCAGTTCGATCACGCTTCACTGGAACGTGAACGGATTTCCGGACCGGATCGGTTCCCCCCGCGAAATCTGGATCGTTCCCCTGATCACCGGTATGGTGACGATCGCGAACTTCCTGCTCGCCTGGAGTATCGTGACCTTCGACCGGTTCGCGGCCAGGCTCCTGCTCGGCGCGACCTGCCTCGTCCAGCTTGTCGCCTGGGTTGCGCTGATCACGCTGATCCGATAGCGACCATTCCGCTCCCCACGCGTTTATCCTCCGTGCCCACGTGGCATAGGTAGGAGGCCGGCGTTCGCCATCTCGTTCGCCGGCCCTTCGATCGGTCTCGTCTTGACGCCATTGCCTGTGGTGTGCTTTCGTTCCCCCGACCGCATGTGACTCGCGGTCAGCGGTCTCGTCTGGGGACGCTGTAGGATCGTGTTTCGTGCCGGAGAGCGTAGCGGCGTGCGGCCGAAAGGATTGTTCATGAAGAGGCTCCTTCTCATCGTGCTGCTCGCCGGAGTGCTATCTGGCTGCACGCTGAGTCCATCCACGCAGACCGATCCCTCCCCGGCTACGCCATCTCCGTCATCGACGCCGACTCCCACACCGTCGCCGTCGCCCACTCCGGTGATCTATCGCTCGCCGCTCACCGGCGAGCAGGTGCCCGCACCACCACCCCGGCCGATAGCCGTGCAGATCGACAACGCGCCGGGAGCCCGGCCGCATACCGGGCTGACCGATGCCGATCTCGTCTACGAGACACCGACCGAGGCCCAGCTCACCCGGTTCACCGCGTTCTATCAGACACGGCAGCCGGAGGTCGTCGGGCCCGCTCGCAGCGCGCGCCTGGTCGATTTGCAGGTCGTACCGGCGCACGACGCGATGCTGGCCTTCTCCGGCGCATCGTCGGGTGTCCAGGCGCGGCTCTGGGATTCGGGAATCGATCAGCTCTTCCTGGAGGATAACGCGACTGAAGCGAGCTGGCGTGACCCGAACCGGTATGCCCCCCATAACCTTTTCACCTCGATCGCGGCGCTCCGGAAGGTGGCTGACCGTCTCGGTTGGTCACGTCCAACGGGCGGCCAGTCGTTTGACTTCGGGCCGGTGCCGGAAGGCGGTTCGCCGTCATCCGGGGCCACCATTCCCTACTCGGCGGGCAACGTCGAGTTCACCTTCAACCCGGCTACCCAGACGTACGACCGGTTCATGGCTGGTGCGCCACACGTGGACGCCTTGACCGGCAAGCAAATCTCCCCACGCAATGTCGTCGTGCTATTCGCGACCTTTACCCAGACGGACATCGTTGAGGATACACTGGGCGAACTCTCGCTCGACGTCGCGCTTCAAGGGTCGGGCGACGCCTGGGTGTTTCGCGATGGGAAGCGGTTTGAGACGCGCTGGGAACGGAATGTCGGTTCGGACACCTTCCACTTCATTGATGTCGCCAGCGGGAAGTCGGTGCCGCTAGCCGAGGGCCAGAGCTGGATCTGCCTAACCACCACCACATTCGGCGCCGCAGCAAAGCCCTAGGCCCGCTCTGTTATAATGTGCCGGTGTGAGGAGGCAGACCCAATCCGCGGTTGGGTGATCTGAGCGCGGGGATAACCTGGGATCTGCGAAGCATTGATCAGGAGGACTATGGCCAACCTGATCACGATCGGCCGGTTGTTCCTCCTGTTCGTGGCGATCGCACTTATCTACACCCGCTCCTATCCGGCTGTCGTGGTAGTGATTGTCCTCATCGTTATTGTCTTCATCAGCGATGGCTTGGATGGATTCGTCGCGCGCCGGCAGGGATCGGCGAGCGAATTCGGGGCGGTGCTCGATATCGCCGGGGATCGGGTGGTCGAGAATGCCCTCTGGATCGTCTTCGCCCAGCTCGGCTTGATCGGCGTCTGGGCTCCGATCGTGGTGATGACCCGTGGGTTCCTGGTGGACGCGATGCGAGGCTTCACCTACGCGGCGGTCGGCAAGTCGGCGTTTGGTGAAAATTCGATGATGCGCACGGCTCTGTCCCATTTCCTGGCCGCGTCACGGTTCATGCGGGGCCTTTACGGAGTCGCGAAAGCAGTCGGGTTCATCTTCTTGACTGGCCTCTTTGGCTCCACGCTGATCTCGGCCGAGGGGAGCCTCCTGAGCGGGCTCTATTCCCATGGCGCCTTGCGGGTGGCGGGCTGGTTTACCGTCTACTTGGCGCTCGCGCTCACGATCATCCGGGGTGTCCCGGTGCTTGTCGATGCGATGTATTACGTGAGCCAGCCGGGACGTTCCGATGCTCGTGATCAAACGTTGAGGGGGGACCGGTGATTGCGGCGGTGTTCGATGTTGATCGCACCCTGCTCCCTGGAACGACGGCCGAACGGCTCTTCCTCCGGTATCTTGTCCGGGAGCGGGTATTGGGTGCCCGCGCGGCGATCGAGACCCTGCGCTTTGCCGTAGCCGGTGGTTACCGACACCCGTTCCAGGCGATCCGGGAGCATCGTCCCTATTTTCGCGGTCAGCGCTCGGCTGGGATGAAAGAGTTGGGACGCCGCTGCTTTGAAGACGTGATCCGGCCTCGTTTGGCCGGAAGCGGGATCGAGCGCGTACGCTACCATCGAGAGGCCGGTCACCGTACGGTCCTCCTCTCGGGGTCGGTGCCCTTCGTGCTCCAGCCGATGGCCTTGGAGCTTGGGGTCGACGATCTGATCTGTAGCCGGCTGGATGAGGCGGATGGGCGCTTGACCGGGAGGCTCGTCGGCCTCCATCCCTATGGCGCGGCCAAGGCATCGCTGATTCGCCGTTTCGCGGAGAAGGAGCGGGTCGATCTCGGGGCATCCTTCTGCTATGCCGATCATCACTCGGATGAGGGGATCCTCCGGCTTTTCGGGCATCCGGTCTGCATCAATCCATCGAACCGGCTGCGGGGTATCGCGCAGCGTCTCGGCTGGCCGGTCGAAGAATTTCGCTAGCTGTCACGGAGCGAGCACATGGCGACGCAACGGCGGCAGTCCACGTCAACAGATCGAACCCTCAAGGTCCGGCTGAGCGTGTTTTGCGCCTGGCTGCTGAGCCAGTATGTGCGGATTCTGCCGAAGGGTGTCGCCTACCGGATCGCCGACCGTTGCGGCGATCTCGTCTACACGCTCTTTCCCACCTACCGCCAGAACGTCGGATCGAATGTGGCGCAGGTGCTCGGAGCCGGCGCGTCCGCCGAGATGATCCGGCGCACGGTCCGCCAGGTATTTCGCAACGGCGCCCGTAATTTCGTCGATCTGCTTCACGTTCCCCACACGTCGGCGGAGAACCTGTGCGCATCCGTAGACGTCTCGGAGGAGAGCTGGCGGCATCTCGATCAGGTGGTGGCAGCCGGCCGGGGCGGGATCATCGTAACCGCCCATTTCGGGGCGTTCGATTACGTCGGGCAGATCTTCTGGGCGAACGGGTACCCGCTCACGTCCCTGGTGACTCGCACGGTGCCGGAGTTCATCTATACCGCGGTGACCTACCTCCGTGAAAGCCGGGGTGCCCGCCTGGAACAGGTGACACCCGGTGGGCTCCGGCGGGTGTTGACGGCGCTGAAGCGTGGCGAGCTGATCGGTATCCTCGCCGATCGCGATTTCTTTCAGAATGGCTTGCCGGTGACGTTCTTCGGGAAGGAGACGACCTTGCCGCCGGGCCCGGTGCGCATGGCGCGCGATACCGGCGCCCCGATTGTGGCGGCTTTCAACCGGCGGCTCAAGCGTGGCCATCAGCTCGTCATCTCGCGGCCGTTCCATGTAGAGAAGACTGACGATGCCGACGAGGATATCCGAGGCGCGCTGCAGCGGCTCGCGGCGATATTCGAGCGGGCAATCCACGAGTCACCGGAACAATGGGTTATTTTCCAGCGAGTGTGGCCCGAGCGCCCCGCGCAGTCCGTGCGCGTCTTTCCGGTCGGGTCGCCCCTTGAAGGCGAACTCCTCGGCCGCGGCTCCGGCGAGGTTGGTCCGCTGACTGGTCCGCCGGAATCGCCCAAAGATCATACGGGCTCGCCCCAGTCACCCGAACCGGAATCAACACACCAACCGGCTGTGCCCCGGGAATAAAGACCATCCCATCCACTTCCGGTGCGTGCCGGCGGCCACGGCCGACCGAGACCGGCTCGATATTGCCGCGTTCGTCTTCGATCTCCCCGACGGCTTCGATGAGAACGTCAATCATCTTTCCGACCAGCGCCCGGTTCTTCTTCAGTGAGATCCGCTGCTGGAGCTCCATGATCGCCGCCCGGCGTTCCTCAGCGACCGGACCTGGGACGGGATCAGGCAGGAGCGCGCTCTTGGTCTCCTTCTCGAAGGAATAGGTGAAGACGCCGACGTGATCGAACGCCATCTCTTCGACGAAGTCATACAGCCGTTGGAACTGATCCTCGGTCTCCCCCGGATAGCCGACGATCAGGGTGGTGCGCATCGTCACGTCCGGTAACTTCTCGCGGGCATGGGCGACCAGCCGGCGGGTCATCTCAACGTCGCTGGGCCGTCCCATATTGCGCAGTACCGTGGGATCGGCATGTTGAATCGGCATGTCCAGATAGGGCACGAACATCTGGTGCTCGGCCATGACATCAACCATCCGGAGCGTCAGGAGGCTGGGGTAAATGTAGAGCATCCGGAGCCAGGGGAGGTCGGGTACCTCGTTGGCGATCATCTCGAGCAGCGACGGGAGCCCGTTCTTGATCTTGATATCGGCTCCGTAGCGGATCGTATCCTGCGCGACCAGGATCACTTCCTGCGTGCCCGATTCCACGAGCTCGCGGATCTCACGAATGACCTCGACCGGCCGCTTGCTGATCTGCCGCCCCTTCAGTAAAGGGATCGTGCAAAAGGCGCAGGAGTGATCGCAGCCATCGGCGATCTTGACGTACGCGCTCGGACCGCCTTCGCGGCGGTTGAAGCTTGTGAGCATCCCGGCCGGGTCGAGCGCGCCGGGTGGGTGCAGCGCATCGTAGCCGAGCAGGTTACCGACGACATCGCCGATGGTCGTCCATTCCCTCGTGCTGATGACGGCATCGACTCCGCCGGGGATTTCGGCCCGGTGATCGCCGAGTGCCGGGAGGCAGCCGGCGGCGATCACATACTGATCGGGCCGGCGATCGTCGAGCATGGTGGCGATGGCATTGACCGACTCGGCGCGCGATGCGGACAGGAAGCCGCAGGTGTTGACGATGATGATGCGGGCATCCTCAGCCTGGCGGGTCTGGGTGAGACCCTGCTCGGTGAGTAGCCGCGCCATTCCCTGGGAATCGACCTGGTTTTTCGAACAACCCAGGGTCACGATGTGGAATGTGTCGGTTGTCATGGCTTCCAATCTCGTGACGGCCTCCGGGCGTGCCGGAACACCGGCACTTAGCGGTAGTTCACGAACTGCAGGGCAACCGGGAACTCTTCCGCCTTAAGCGTCTGGATCACCTGCTGGAGGTCATCCTTGTTTTTTGCCGAGACCCGGATCGCGTCGCCCTGAATCTGCGGAGTAACCTTCTTGAACTCGGACCGGATCTGCTTGGTAATCTGCTTGGCCAGCTCTTCCGGGATCCCCTTCTTTAGCAGAATGACTTGGCGTATCCGACCGCCGCTGATTTCCTCCGGCTTCTGGTAGTCAAGGATCTTGAGCGACAGGCCGCGCCGGACAACGCGGGTTTCGAGGACGTCCCGGACCGAGCCCAAGGTGAACTCATCGGCGGTTGTGATGATGAGCCGGTCTTTTTCCTGGGTGATCTCGGATTTGGTGTCTTTGAGGTCGTAGCGTGTGCCGATCTCGCGCATCGCCTGGTCGACGGCGTTGCGCAGTTCCTGCTGGTCGAAATCGGACACCACGTCGAACGAGTAGGTGGCTGCCACGTGAGCTCCCTCCTTCGCATTGAAAAATTATGGCGGACTGACCGGTGAGAGACAAGCCGGTAGGTGGGAACGGCGGCATTACACCACCCCGCGAGGGAAGCTGTGGCAAATTCCGCGCCGGGGAACGGTTGACCCCTGGCCGGTTTCCCGTACTATAGAACTATCGTAGAGCCGTATTGAAAAAGCGTGCGCCAGGCAATGCCGGCGACGACGAGAGGGGGCTGGGATGGATGACGAGCTGTTCGGACCATTATCCCGCGCCGAGGCGACCGATATCATCCGTGAGGCAAAACGGGAACAGGGGCTCACTTGGGCGGAGATCGCCACCGCGGTAGGCCGCAGCAAGGAGTGGACGACCGCGGCGCTGCTCGGCCAAGCCAGCATGTCGTCTGAAGAGGCGGAGCGGGCCTGCGAGGTCCTCGGCTTGGGCCGGGACGTGGCCCAGGTCCTCGTTATTCCGCCGATGAAGGGGTCGCTGGAAACAACCGTACCGGTCGACCCGCTGATCTATCGCCTTCACGAAATCACCCAGGTCTATGGCACGACCATTAAGGAGCTGATCCACGAGCTCTGTGGTGACGGGATCATGAGCGCGATCGACTTCGAGCTCTCGGTCGAGCGCGTGCCCGATCCGCATGGCGATCGGGTGCGGATCACCTACAACGGAAAATTCTTGCCGTATCGTCGTTGGTAGACCGCCATCGGCCGACGCATCCGCATGATGGTATAGATGGGTCTTGAAGCCTCTCGGGTGACATGACCGGCAGTCTGACATTTAGGTACGACAACAGGGGCCCCACGATGGGCCCCTGTTGCTGGAAACGGATCCGTGTGAGTGCCGTGGAACGGGGGAAAATTACCAGCGCTGCACGCCCTGTGGCGCGCGGGCCCAGCCCTGCTCGCCGATTTCATGGGCGGATGTCTTCAGGGTGACCTTGTCGCTTGCGATCTTATCGACGGCTCGCTCAGGAATATAGAGCGCGTCAGTTCCGGTCAGGCCGCCGAGGGGACCGGTCTTCACCAGCATGTAGGGGTTATCCTTAAAGCTGGAAAAGACGACCTGGTCGAAATAGCCGACCTTGACGCCGTCCGAGGTGACGACATCACGGTGGTAGAGGCTGTTGTACGAGGTGAACCGGTTGCGAACATCACCTGCGACCATCGACATCTCCTTCTTTCACCCGGCATGCGATGGCATACCGGAAGCGCACCACAATTGTTAAGTTAGTACGTCTCCGGGTGGTATCTCAATCATCTGCCGTTGTGAAATTAAAATCACCTATAAGGTGATATATGGGTGGGTCAGGTGATCCGTATCTCACCCGAAATGGGTGATAATACCGTTTCCCAGGGGTTATGAGAGAATAGGAGGGGGCTACACCGAAAGG
>CADEOZ010000097.1_pt1 | contig 19603 bp, 13 predicted proteins | sample 7288031 | NCBI WGS metagenome assembly CADEOZ01 (sample SAMEA6638613, study PRJEB37532) | metagenome | isolation source: wastewater | place: Germany | collected 2017-05-22 | reverse complement strand
GGTGGCTCGCCGGCCTGGAGGCTATACATGCATCCTCATTGTGAAACGGTATAAGGATACAGGATGATGGGGGAACACACGGAAAGTCCGTGCGGCTCATTCCCAGCCGGGTTCAGCTGGCTTCGTTGCGTGAGCGTGGTGCTTGAGCGCCGCGCGAAGGTTGACCGCAAAACCTTGGCACGCACCCCTGCGACCGGCAGCAAAATCGTTCGTTAACGCTGGGAAATCGTACTACCGCGCGTCAGGGGAAGGGCAGGCGAAGTGCCTGCGCGGGTTACAAGCGGGCTCGCGGCTCGCTGGGAGACAGCGCCGGCTGGAGTACGTGGCTGGTGCTGTCTTTTTCGCCACCAATATACCGCTCATCGCTAACCATTTCATAGCTCACAATGAATATGCACAGGCAATGATCTTCGATTCCAGCACGTCGGACGCATTCAGGAATTAGCCGTACGGACACCGTAGCGGGTCCTCCAGCCTGTTGCTACAATGGCCTTTGGGAGATGGAAGAGATGGCACCCCAGCAACTCATGGGCCGCCTGGCAACGCTCACAGCTTCAGGCTCGGTCTACCGGTTTCCGCCATGTCGCGGGCTGGACCATCACCATGGACAACTGGGGCGAAGGGGTGGGGGAAGTGGTCCATCGCAAATGCGGCACCTGTCGCCACTTCGAAGAAGGAGGCACTGCTGCCTCGGGCCGGTGCCTGCACCCGCTCCGCCGCGAACTCGAACACATGGTTCTCGTCAGAAAAAATGAACTCGCCTGCCGCAATGGCTGGGACGAAGACCTCTGGGAGTCGAAAGAAGCGGAACACTCTCCCCAGGCGCCAGCAGTACAAACGAACGCACCATCCAAGTTAACCGCTGCCGAGGACGGTGAACGATCGGAACCGATCGATCGGGTCGCGTCCATCACGATCTTGCCGAGCCGGATCGCCCAGCCGAGAGCAGACACCGCTTCCGCGAGTGCCGGCGACCAGCCGGGGCGCGGACCGGGGGAACCTTCCGAGGACCCGGTCCTCGAACAACGATCGGCGATTCAGGTAGCCAAACGCCGGCGGCAGGAGGCACTCGCGCGAGAGCGGGCGCAAATCCAGGCCGTGGCGCCACTCCTCGATGAAGAATCACGGGAAAAGCCGGTTGCGCCGCGATCGAACACGGCGCAGGGGGCACCAGCGAAACAGCCGCACCCGGAGGCGGCTCCGGGCAACGGCAAGCCCGCGTTGCGGTCAGTGACGATGGTGCCGCTCGATGAATACACCCAGCCGGCGAGACGGCAAACAGCGGTGCTTCCTCCCAGCCAGGCTGGGTACGCTCTCGACAACCGGCCTGCCCAGCCGATCATTCGCATCCAGCCGGAGGCCGAGCAGACCACGCCAAGTCCGCCGCATAGGCCCGGGACCGGGACATGGGCACCGGCCAGGAATGGACAACAATGGGCAGATCCGAGCACCGAGCCGGGTGGTTCACCCACCATCCCACGGCGATCACCACCGGCGGAGCCGCACATTCCACGAGAGCCGGAGATTCAGGAGCCGGCAGTGAGCGAACAGCCGACGATCGACGTCCGCCCGCCGGACCGCCCATTGCCCGAACAACTTTGCCGGCTCGTTCAGCGATGTGGAACGTGCCGGGATTTCCGCCCGGCCGATGGGGGAGAACGAGGCTGGTGCAACAACCACTTTGCCTTCGATCACCGTCGCATGGTCCAGCCGGACGAACTCGCCTGCGCGAGCACGATTGGTGACTGGTGGGTGGCGAACGACGATTGGTGGCTACAGCGCGCGGATATCTCTCACCATGGATGCCCAACGCCAGCGGTGGATGAACACCTCGGCCGCACGCTGGCGAACCAAACCCAGGCCCGGAACGGTGCGGCGAATGAGGCCAACGGGCACTTCAGCCGCGCAGCCATGGGTCAACAGAAATCGCGTGGGAGGTGAGCCGCGCTGAGATCAGATCCTGCTGTCGCGCCAAACGCGCGAACGACGAAACACCGGTCAGCCCCGTGGGGACAGGGTTGACCATCAGGGTGGGGAAGGGTTCAACGTAGAAGTCGCATGTCGGAATTTGGGGAATTGCTACGGCATGCCCGCGCGTACCGGGGGGTAACCCTTGGTGACGCGGAACGGGCCACGCGGATCAACCGGAACCATCTGGCCGCACTCGAAAAGGAGGAGTTTTCCGAGCTTCCGCCACTCATCTATGCCCGCGGCATCGTTCGCACCTATGCCGAATATCTCGGGTTAGACCCGATCGCGGTACTGTCGCTCTTTGAGGAGATCCACGGGCAGAAAAGCGGCGGTTTTCAGGTCGTACCGGCGGTGAAACCGCTCCACATCCCATCTCACTGGGCGCCGAACTTCGCCATTATCGCGTTCATGGTCGCGATGTCGGCGGTCATCTTCATCTGGATGTACAGCGCCTTCTACGCACCGGCCGACGCGGTCCCGGTGGTTCCAACCGTCGCGGCGAACCCGGCGACACCGGGGAGCGGAGGACCGGCGACCCTGGCGGACGGCGCGATCGCGCAGGGCGGTGGCGTAGCGATGGCGCCGAGCGGCAGCCCGAGCGATGCATCCGGCACGGTCCATACCTTCTCGATCGAAGCGCTCAGCTCGGTCTGGGTTGAGGCGAGTATTGACGGCCAGAGCCAGCTTGCCACCACGCTGGACGACGGCGAGACGAAATCCTTCAAGGGAAGACAATTGCACGTATCCACCGGTAACGCCAGCAACGTCCGCGTCTTAGTCGATGGCGTGGATCAAGGGCCGCTCGGGCCGAGTTGGAACGCCTCGCGGTCTTTTCCGTAAATGACCGTGGCGCGGCACCCGGCACCCGGTTCAGCCCCTCAGCGAACCCGGCCGCGCGTGAACTACTTCGTGCTCGCCCACATCAATCTCCAGGGAAACGCACAAATTTCGGAGCGCGAGCCGCTACCGGGTCGGCGGGGCCGGCAGGAGCACGTTGATCGCGGCCGGCTTGACCCGCACGTCGAACGGCGTCATTCCCACGAAATCGCCATCGAATTCGACCGGGGCCGGAGGATCGCTTTCAACCCGGACGGTCTTGCCGGTCAACTGCTGAAAGTGGGGCGAGCGGTCGACAAGCCCGAGCGCGAACAGGCCGGCGACCGACGCGGTAGAGGCGAAATCGGGTGGCGTAAAGATGCAGACGTCCAGCAGCCCATCATCGATCCGGATTTCCCGCCCGATCGGAAACCGCGGGTGCAAGACGAACGATCCATTCGCGACCAGCACCATGCGGGCGTCGGCGGTGATCGTGGTGTCGTCGACGGTGATGCGGTAATGGTAGATCTGATCGTCAAGATGGCTCAGCGCGGGCGGGAAATAGGCCAGCCAGCCGACGGCCCGTTTGAGCGACGGGGAGGTATCGCGCATCATCAGGCCATCGAACCCGGCACCGGCCATGTGGACGAAGCAGTCGTCGTCGCTGACCGCGATATCCAATGCTTGACGCACCGTCGGCCCTACCAGCGCTCGCGCCGCGCCGCCCGGATCGATCGGGATCCCTAACCCGCGCGCGACCACGTTGGCCGATCCGTGCGGAATGATGCCGAGCGTCGCCGGGGTATCAAGAATTCCAGCCACCACCTCCCGCACGGTCCCATCACCACCCACCGCGATCACGAGCTCCGCCTGGGTGGCGGCCTGCTCGGCAAGACGGCGCGCTTCACCGGGGTAGGTACTCCGGTGGATAATCAGACTGTAGCGTTGTTCGAGGATACGCCGGAGAAGCACCTCCAGCTCGTCCGCCGGGCGGCGTCCGGTCTCCGGGTTCAGGATCGCGATCGCATCCGGCCGCGCGGTCATGATCGGACCCGCGCGTCAAGACCACGGCCTTCAATCAGCCTCACCGAAGAACAGCCTCCCGGCAGCGCCGCCCGGAAGCATGGACGCTCACGCGCGTGTGCGGGGCTACTTTCCATGCTCCTCTTCCTCAGGGCCAAAGATCCGCTCCGTGATGTAGTTCGCGAGCCAGGTCGCGACCGCTGCCAGGATAAGACTCAGGATGCCACGAAAGACATTACGAGCCATGGGATAACGCCTCCTCCTCCCTTATCGCCCAACCCCGAGTAACTATGCCTGATACAGGCGCGTATGGGCCAAAAAGCGCCCGAAGACCGGCCGTCGATCACCACGAAGGCCCGGTTGCGCTATCCCCCGATCCCATAAACGCGAATACTGATATGTTCCAGTTTATCACGCGGATTCCGCTAAACAGCGGGGAATGGGGGCGAACACGGACAGGATCGGTTCATCTAGCGGCGGCCCTCTGCCTCCCAGCCGGCGATAACCCCGGTGACCGCGAGGCAGAGGAACACGGAGATCAGGATGGCGCCGAGATCAGCCGGGGTGAACGTGCCGATCAGAGGGAATCCGCCGCCCGGGAGGTGCCCCAGCGGCCAGACTACCGGTTCGGTCAGCATTCGCACCAATCGCACGAAGGGAACCCGGTCGCTCACGCCGGCCATACCCGCCGCCGCGCGAATCAGGAGGAGCCCGATGAGCACCGCGCCAAGATCGATTACCAGGACCCAGAACAGCCGCAACGATGCCAGGCTCGCGCGGCGGCGACGAACTCTTGGTGGACGCATCAGGACCCCGCGGCCACCGGGATGGTCGAAGGGCGGATCTGGGCGATCCGGTCGATAATCACCTCGGCCAGCTCCTCCTTGCTCATCATGGGCAGGCCTTCCGGCTCGCGGCTGGGCCGCAGCAGGGAGGCGCGACTGGTGGCGCTTCCCATCGTACCAACCGCGTCATTGGCGACGAGGAGATCGAGCCGTTTGGCCAGCAGCTTGTCCCGCGCGTGTTCCAGGAGGTTCGTGGTTTCGGCGGCAAAGCCGACCTTGATGAGGCCGGGGCGGTCGATCGAGGCAAGGATATCGACCGTGCGCGTGAGCTGGAGCTGCCGGTCGGACGCGCCCTTCTTGATCTTCTGTTCCGCCACCTGGACCGGACGGAAATCCGCGACCGCCGCGCTCATCACGAGAATGTCGGCATCGTCGATCGCGTTCCGTACCGCGTCCAGCATCTGGGCCGCCGATTCGACCGGGACTACCGTCGCTTCCGGCGGCGCGGGCAGGGAAACCGGACCGCTGATCAGCGTTACCGCCGCCCCGGCGTCGAGCGCGGCCTCGGCAAGCGCATAGCCCATCCTCCCGCTCGAACGATTACCGAGAAACCGGATCGGATCGATGGCCTCCAGCGTCGGCCCGGCGGTGACGACCACCCGCTTTCCGGCCAGTGGCCCGCGCGCGCCGAGCGTGGCACGAATCGCCGCCAGCAGTCGCGCCGGAGGAACCAGCCGGCCAAACCCAACGATGCCCGAGGCTAACGGCCCCTGGTCCGGCCCGATGATCCGGGCTCCGCGCCGCTCCAGCGTCGCCAGGTTCTCTTGTGTGGCGGGGTGACGGTACATCAGGTGATCCATGGCCGGGGCGATAATCAATGGCGCGCTCGACGCGAGCACCGTGGCGGTCAGCATATCGTCCACCAGGCCATGCGCCAGCTTCGCGATCAGGTTCGCGGTCGCTGGCGCGATGACCAGGATGTCAGCCTGCTCGCCAATCGAGACATGACCCTGCTCGGCCTCGGTCCAGGGCTCAAATACGGTGGTATAGACCCGGCGCCGGGTGAGCGTCTGGAAGGGGAGCGGCGTCACGAACTCCAGGGCGGCCTGCGTCAGCATGACATCGACCAGCGCCCCGGCCAGGGTGAGATCCCTAGCGACCTCTACCATCTTATACGCGGCAATCCCGCCACTGACACCGAGGACAACTCGTTTGTGCTGAAGAATTCTGGGCATCCGCTGATTCTCACTCCGAAGGGGCGGCGCTACCGTGACGGCGCCTGCCCGGTGCTCGCCGGATGATGGCGGCGCTCCAGCTCCGCCCGGAGTCGCGCGAAGCCGACCTCCATGCGCGGGAAGATTAGCCAGGTGAACCCGAGCGCGAACAACGCTCCGGTCACGACCCGAAGCTCCCAGTTGCTTTCGCGCAGGCCGAACTCCTGCGTGAACCCATCGAGCGCGATCGGGACGGTGAGGAGCATGAAAATCCAGAACGGCAACTGCCGGATGCGCGTGCGGAGCGTCGCGTAGAGGAGACCAAAGAGGAATACCCCGGCATAGATCGCCGCGCAACGCTCGCAGTCAGCCATCTTTTCATGGAACAGAGCGAAGCTTCGATCGATACGCTGGTGACAAATGAGGCTAAAGGCATAGTAGATCCAGCGCGCTATCGCGTTTTCGCCATGGGCGGCAAGGTAGGGTGCCAGCAACGGCAGGATGGCAAAGGTGGCCGAGACGCTGTTGACGAAGAGCAACCAGTGACGGGCGATCCGCCGCTTCAACCGGCTGGCGGTCGTGGCAGTTTGCCCTTCTTCCCCTGGGAGGATCGCCGCCGTTTGCGCCATCACCTGCTCCTCTCCAACCAAGCCCGGCACCCATCGATCAACGTCTATCGTCATCGCTAGTGCCGCGCGAGCATGGTGTCTCGCAACGATTGTAGCGCAGTCGCCAATGGGGTGTAAGCACGGGCCGGAACCCGCCAACACCGGCCAGCAAGTGGATTCGAAACCGATTCCTCGCTTCAAGGACGCGGAGAGTACAAACCCCTCGATCTCGGAGGCAACGAAGAACCAACACTCGCCCCGCTGATTCTCCATTATCGGCAGACTCCTATTCGGGAATGATAAGAACAAGATGACGTACTAGCAATACGCTAATCAAAACTTCCTGCTTCCATTACATAACGCTATTGACTTCACCGACACAGCGAGCTTAGAATAGCCAGTATCGCTGCTGTGAATCAGATAGATAAGGGGGCGCAAATGGCGAGAATCCGCGAACAGTCCAGGGAGGATTTGATTGGCCACGATGGGGCCGTTAAACCACATCCACATCCCATCCCGCGGCCGACCCCTACCCCGGCACCACCTCCGTTTCGCGCGGCGCATTACACGGCGTCGCTGGACTCCATCGAGATTCTGAACACCAGGTCACGCCACGAAGATAGCGATAAGTGTTCGGTTTCCGTCGGAATCAATGACGAAAATCCGGCCACCGTCACGAAAGATCTGGGAGATCTCAACAACGGCGTCTTCCAGGTGGGTCTCCACGTTGGTCCGTCGGCGATCAACGCTCCCACGGACAAGTTCGCTTTTAACTATCTCGTCCTGAACAGTGGACATCAAGACTGGGAAACAACGAATAAGACCCTGACCCAAATCGGCAATACTCTTGCCTCTGCCGGTGCTAAGGCCGCCACAACCGCGGCCGGCACGCTCATAGGCGCTTCAGTCGGTGGGGTGGTACTGCCCGTGATCGGCAGCATCCTCGGGGCAGCCGCAGGATGGCTCGTGGGTGAATTGACCGGACTCCTGACCGCGGACTGCGACGGGCCGGTGGCAGTGGAACAGGTAGCGCTGACCGGAGAGCAACTCTGGACGAACACGCAGCACGGATCGTTTACTCACAGTACCTATCATCCAGGCATCGACTCCGCGCATGGCTGTGGGAGTAACTCAATCTATATTGCCCACTGGTCGATCAGCCGAACCTGAAAACCGGCGATCGTCACGAGCTGCCCAGGAAGTTGAAAGAGCCGCCTGCTTTTGCCACCGGACTGCTGGAATCTGCCCGGTGGCATTTTCGTCCGGCTCCCGCAGCCGAGACGGCGTGCCTCACCTCAGGAATGGGAGCTGATATCGAACCGTAGCAGCACATTCCACAGACCACCTGAGGGGCGTCAGAATCACGGACCACTGACAAACCCAAAATCAGCCCTTGACAACCCATTGGCGCGGGAGTATAGTTGTGGGTCGCTGATGGGTGATCGCTGGCGCGTGCGCATGAAATTGACGGCATTTGGCGAGATTCCGAACAGATTGGGTATTCGGGAGGGGATTACATTGCCTTCCCGCCTTTGCTATTTCCCCAGCGAGTCGACATCAACGAATCCCTGACTAGGCGCAAGCGTCACCATCGTGAGGCTGGCACGATGGCGGCGCGCGGTGCATTTGCCCCAAACAAAAAGGAGCAGTGAATGGCCGTAACTCTTCGTGGCCCCCTCGTCACTGAAGCTGGTGCCCGGCAGGTCTTGTCCAACTTGGGCATCGACCGCCGGTCCTACTCGCGTATCCCAACGGTCTTGGAGATGCCGAATCTGGTGCAGATCCAGATCGAATCATTTGACTGGTTCCGAGACGAAGGCCTACGGGAACTGCTCGAAGAGATCTCCCCGATCGTGGACTACAACCAGAAAATGGAGCTTCACTTCAAGAAGCACCGGTTTGAGGAGCCTCGCGCGAGCGAAGAGGTCTGCCGTGAGCGAGACATGACCTACGCCGCGCCGCTCCGGATTAGCGTGCAACTGGTGATTCGCGAGACTGGAGAGATTAAAGAGAGCGACGTCTTCCTCGGCGACTTCCCGATCATGACCGCCGATGGCACGTTCATTATTAACGGCGCCGAGCGCGTGGTCGTCTCTCAGCTCGTGCGCTCAGCCGGCGTCTATTTCGAAGTAACGGAGGACGTATCGACCGGCCGCCAACTCAGCTCGGCCAAGCTTATTCCGAGCCGGGGAGCCTGGCTCGAATTCGAGACGTCGAACCGCAACGTCCTCTCGGTCAAGGTCGACCGGAAGCGGAAGCTGCCGGTCACGATCTTGCTGCGCGCGATCGGCTACGCGACCGACGATCAGATCCGTGAGCTGTTCGCGGATATCGATGATCCCGAGCACCACTATATCGAAAGCACGCTGGAGCGCGATACCACTGATACCCAGGAAGAGGCTCAGGTCGAACTGTACCGGCGCCTCCGGCCCGGCGATCCTCCGACCAAGGAGAACGCAAGCAACCTCCTTGAGGGGCTCTTCTTCAACGCCCGTCGCTACGACCTGGGGAGGGTCGGCCGCTACAAGCTCAACAAGCGGCTGGGCCTCGATATCGGCCTGGATACCCGGACGCTGACGCACGAGGACCTCATCGAGATTATCCGGACGATGATCCGGATCAACCATGGGGAAGGCCAGCCGGACGATATCGATCACCTGGGGAACCGGCGCATTCGTGCCGTCGGCGAGCTCATCCAGATGCACGTCCGCACCGGCCTCCAGCGGCTGGAGCGCGGTATTCGTGAGCGGATGACGATCCAGGATATCGCGACGGTGACGCCGAACGCACTGATCAGCACCACCCGGCCGGTTATGGCGGCGGTGCGAGAGTTCTTCGGTGGCAGCCAGTTGTCGCAGTTCATGGATCAGACGAATCCGCTGGCGGAGCTGACGCACAAGCGGCGGCTCTCGGCACTGGGACCCGGTGGTCTGAGCCGGGACCGGGCAGGCTTCGATGTCCGCGACGTCCACCACTCGCACTACGGCCGGATTTGTCCGATTGAGACGCCGGAAGGTCCGAACATCGGTCTGATCGGATCGCTGGCAACCTATGGGCGCATCAACCAGTACGGGTTCATCGAGACGCCCTACCGGAAGGTCTTCAGCAAGATCGAGGTCGGGACGCATCCGGAGATGCTGCTGGGACAGACCACCCGCGATGTCGTCAAGGACCCGCGGAGCGGTGACGTCCTGGCCGAGGCCGGGACCGTGATCGACCAGGAAACCCAGCAGCGCATCGTCGACGCTGGCGTTTCCGTGGTACGGATCGTTCCCTTCGTGAGCGACGTGATCGAATACCTCTCGGCCGACCTTGAAGATGAGTTCATCATCGCGCAGGCCAACGCGCCGCTTGATGAGGCATCCCACTTTATCAGTGAGCGGGTTTCCTCGCGCGATGGGCATAAGTTCGTCAACGCGCCGGTCGACCGGATCGCCTATATGGACGTCTCGCCGAAGCAGGTCGTCTCGGTCGCGACGGCGCTCATCCCGTTCCTGGAGCACGACGACGCCAACCGCGCGCTGATGGGTGCCAACATGCAGCGGCAGGCCGTGCCGCTGCTCCGTCCGGCATCGCCAATCGTCGGGACCGGCGTGGAATACCAGACGGCGCGAGACTCCGGCCAGGTTGTGGTCGCGCGAGCGCCGGGAGAGGTCACGGCCGTCACCGGCCGCCGGATCGTCGTACAAGAGGATGGTGGAACCGAGCGGGTCTACAATCTGCAGAAGTTCGTTCGCTCAAACCAGGATACGTGCATCAACCAGCGGCCGATCGTGAAGTTGGGCGACCGGGTTGAGCCGGGCAAGATCATCGCCGATAGCTTGAGCACGGATAAGGGCGAACTGGCGCTCGGGCAGAATGTGCTGGTCGCCTTTATGTCCTGGGAGGGTGGAAACTTCGAGGACGCGATTCTGGTCAGCGAGCGGCTGGTCCGGGACGACATCTTTACCTCGATTCACATCGAGAAGTATGAGATCGAGGCACGGGACACCAAGCTCGGACCGGAAGAGATCACCCGTGATATCCCGAACGTCGGTGAGGATAGCCTCGCGAACCTCGATGAGAACGGGATCATCCGGATCGGTGCCGAAGTCCGGCCGAACGATATTCTGGTTGGGAAGGTCACCCCGCGCGGTGAAACCGAACTCTCGGCCGAAGAGCGCTTGCTACGCGCGATCTTCGGGGAGAAGGCACGGGAGGTGAAGGACACCAGCCTCCGGGTGCCGCACGGTGTCCACGGCAAGGTGATCGAGGTCAAACAGTTCAAGCGCGAGGATGGGAGCGATCACGAACTCCCGGCCGGCGTCAACGAGATGGTCCGGGTGAGCATCGCCCAGAAGCGCAAGATCTCCGAGGGCGACAAGATGGCCGGCCGGCATGGAAACAAGGGCGTCATCTCCCGCATCCTGCCGATCGAGGATATGCCCTACCTGCCGGATGGAACGCCGGTCGATATTATCCTGAACCCGATCGGGGTGCCGTCGCGCATGAATATCGGGCAGGTGCTCGAGACACACCTCGGCTGGGCAGCCCACGAACTTGGGTACAAGATCGCGACGCCGGTGTTCGACGGCGCGCACGAGGAAGAAATCCGAAGCCTCCTCGCGGAGGCCGGCCTGCCGCTGGACGGCAAAGTCGAGCTCTACGATGGCCGGTCCGGCGAGAAGTTCGATCAGCCGGTAACCGTCGGCATGATCTATATGTTGAAGCTGCACCACCTCGTGGAGGACAAAATCCACGCCCGGTCGACCGGCCCCTACTCGCTGGTCACCCAGCAGCCGTTGGGCGGCAAGGCGCAGTTCGGCGGCCAGCGGTTCGGCGAGATGGAGGTCTGGGCACTCGAAGCCTACGGCGCCGCGCATATCCTCCAGGAGATGCTCACGGTCAAATCGGACGACGTGGTCGGCCGGGTCAAGACCTATGAAGCGATCGTGAAGGGCGAACCGATCGTCGAAGCCGGCGTACCGGAGTCGTTCAAGGTGCTCGTGAAGGAACTGCGGAGCCTCGGGCTATCAATTGAAGTGATCAACGAGGATGAGCAGACGGTGGAGTTCACCGAAGATACCTCGCGAGATCTGTTGACGAACCTCGACCGGATCAATCTGAGTGGATTCGAGCGGTCCGAGGATTAGTGGGATCGGTGAACGACTGATGCAAACGATGCGAATGAATACGCGCGATAGCGACTCGCGAAAGCTCCTGGACGTCAATCACTTCGATGCCATCCGGATCAGCCTCGCCTCACCGGAGGCTATTCGAAGCTGGTCCTATGGCGAGGTCACGAAGCCGGAAACCATCAACTACCGCACGCTGAAGCCGGAGCATGGCGGCCTCTTCTGCGAGCGCATTTTCGGTCCGACCAAGGATTGGGAGTGCTACTGCGGGAAGTACAAGCGCATCCGGCACGCCGGGACGATCTGCGACAAGTGCGGCGTTGAGGTCACCCGATCCAAGGTGCGCCGCGAACGGATGGGCCATATCGAGCTGGCCGCGCCGGTCGCGCATATCTGGTACGTCAAGGGAACGCCGAGCCGGCTCGGGCTGTTGCTGGACATCTCGCCCCGGAACCTGGAGCGGGTGCTCTATTTCGCGTCCTACCTGGTGACCTCGGTCGATGTCGAGGCCCGAGACCAGCTCGTCAGCACGATCTACGCCGAACTTGAGGCGGAGCTTGAGGAGCTGGACCGCGAGCTTGAGGAGCGCCGCAGCCTCCTGACCGCCGAGACGGAATCCAAACTGGCCGGGCTCCGTGAGAGCGCGGAGCATGTCGACGAGTCGGTCGGCGCGCGTCTCTCCGAGCAGCGGCAGGAGATCGAGACCGAGGCGGGCCAGCTTCGCGAGCGCCTGAATAGCCTGCTCAATGGATCGGCGCCCGAGACGATCGCGTTCCGTGGGAAGACGATCGTCCAGGCCGGAGAGATGGTCAACGAGGACCGGGTCCGTGCACTAAAAGACGCGATCGAAGAGGCCCGGCAGGAACTCGATGAGGAGGCCGAGCGGGAGGTGAGCAGCAGCCGCGCGCTCACCGAGGCGGAACAGGACCAGCTCCAGTACGACACGAGCGAGCAGATCAGCAAGCTGGAGCATGACATCGAGCAGCAGAAGAGTGACCTGAAGAGCCAGGCCGATGATCTGGCCAAGAAGGTCAATGAACTGAAAGAGCTCCAGATCCTGACCGAGTCCGAATACCGGGAGGCGATGGAGCTGGCGCCGGACGTCTTCCAGGCGAGCATGGGAGCCGAAGCGGTCTACGATGTCGTCACCAAGATGGACCTCGAATGGCTGACAAGCCAGCTCCGCCTGGAGATCCAGACGGTGAGCGGCCAGCGGCGGAAGAAGGCGACCAAGCGCCTGCGGGTCGTTGAGGCGCTCCGGAAGAGCGGGAACCGCCCCGAGTGGATGATCTTCACGGCGCTGCCGGTGATTCCACCGGATCTCCGCCCGATGGTTCAGCTTGACGGCGGCCGCTTCGCCACCTCCGACCTGAACGATCTCTACCGGCGGGTGATCAACCGGAATAACCGGCTCAAGCGGCTCCTGGAACTGGGCGCGCCCGACATCATCGTGCGCAATGAAAAGCGCATGCTCCAGGAGGCCGTGGATGCCCTGATCGACAACGGCCGGCGGGGCCGCGTGGTCTCCGGTAGTGGGAAGCATAAGCTGAAGAGCCTCTCCGACATGCTCAAGGGCAAGCAGGGGCGGTTCCGCCAGAATCTGCTCGGAAAGCGTGTCGATTACTCCGGCCGTTCGGTGATCGTGGTCGGCCCGGATCTCAAGCTGCATCAGTGCGGCCTGCCGAAGCGCATGGCGCTCGAGCTGTTCAAGCCGTTCGTGATGCGGAAGCTCGTCGAGCATGGCTACGCCCACAACATCAAGGCGGCCAAGCGGCTGGTCGAGCGGCTCGATCCGCACGTTTGGGACGTGCTGGAAGAGGTCATCAAGAACTACCTCGTCCTCCTGAACCGGGCACCGACGCTGCACCGGCTCGGCATCCAGGCGTTCGAGGTCAAGCTCATCGAAGGGTCCGCGATCCAGCTGCACCCATTGGTCTGCACCGCCTTCAACGCGGACTTCGATGGCGACCAGATGGCCGTGCACGTGCCGCTTTCGGCCGCGGCGCAGTCGGAGGCCCGTGAGCGGATGCTCTCGACGCGCAACCTCCTCGACCCGTCGGATGGCGATCCGGTGATCACGCCGACGCAGGATATCGTCCTGGGCTGCTATTACATGACGCTCTTGCGGCCTGGAGCGCGTGGCGCGGGCAAAGTCTTCTCTAGCATGAACGAGGTGGTGCTGGCCTACCGAACCGGTGTGGTGGATCTCCAGGCGCCGATCAAGGTCCGGCTGGAGGGGCGCAACGGCGAGGGGCCGGGGCTCATCGAAACGACGGTCGGCCGGGTTATCGTGAACAGCGAGATCCCGGACGAGCTCGGCTACCGGAACGAAACCATGGACCGGAAGGCACTGCGCCGGCTGGTTGCCGACTGCTACCGGCTGCTGGGTGCCGAGGCGACCGCGGAGATGGCCGACCGGATCAAGGCCGTCGGCTTCCATTACGCGACTCAGGGCGGGCTGACGATCGGCCTGGGAGATGTGCACATCCCCGGAGAGAAGCCGTCCATCATCGGTGGCGCGGACGCGCAGGTCGATGAAGTGGAGAAGCAGTACCGGCGCGGTCTGATCACCGACTTCGAGCGCCATCGCGAGGTGGTGAATATCTGGAACGAAGCTCGTGACGAGCTGACGAAAGCGGTGGAGACGAACCTGGGCCAGAACAACCCGCTCTTCATGATGAGCATCTCTGGCGCGAAAGGTAACATGAACCAGATCAGCCAGATGGCTGGTATGCGCGGACTTATGCTGGACCCGGGTGGAAATATCATCGACCTCCCGATCCGATCCAACTTCCGTGAGGGGCTATCCGTTCTCGAATACTTCATCTCGACTCACGGAGCGCGCAAGGGCTTGGCGGATACCGCTCTCCGGACCGCGGACTCCGGCTACCTGACCCGGCGCCTGGTCGATGTGGCGCAGGATGTGATCGTCACCATCCAGGATTGCGGGACGGAGCTCGGCGTCCTGGTACGGCCATCGGAGATGGCTGACACGGAGTCCTTCGCGGCACGCGTCATCGGCCGGATGGCTGCAGCGCCGATCGAAGATCCGGCAACCGGAGAAGTGCTGCTGGACCGGAATGAGGAAGTAACCGAGACGGCTGTCCAGGAGATCCTGCGCCGGGACATCCCGTATATCTCGATCCGGACGCCAATGGACTGCGAGTCGGAACACGGCATCTGCCGGATGTGCTACGGCCGGAACCTGGCAAGCGGACGGCTCGTCGAACCCGGCGAGGCGGTGGGCATCATCGCGGCGCAGAGTATCGGTGAGCCGGGCACGCAGCTCACGATGCGGACCTTCCATACCGGCGGTGTGGCCGGCGAAGACATCACGACCGGTCTGCCGCGCGTGGAAGAACTGTTCGAGGCGCGCGAGCCCAAGGGGAAGGCGATCATCGCCAATACGGCCGGCGTGGTCCGGATTGTCGATGAGGAGCAGGGCCGCCGGATCGTGATCAGCCATGAGGAGATCGTTTCCGACGAGTTCATGATTCCCGACGGCTACATCGTGACCGTCGGCAGCGGCGAAGAGGTCACCACCGGGCAGGTTCTCGCCACCGCGCCGGAAGGCGAGGAGGGAGAGCCGGTGGTCTCGACGATCGATGGGACGGCGTTTACCGACGACAACCAGATCATCGTTCGACGGGAAGACCTTCAGTCGACCGAATATCCGGTCGCGGCAAGCGCCCATATCCGGGTCCAGGACGGGGAAGAGGTCGCGGTCGGCACGCAGTTGACCGAAGGAAACCTGGACCCGCAGGAGATCCTGGAGACACTCGGCGGCAGCGAAGTCAAGCGGTACATCGTTGATGAAGTCCAGCGGGTGTACAAATCGCAGGGCGTGGTCACGAACGACAAGCACATCGAAGTGATCGTGCGCCAGATGCTCCGCAAGGTTTCGGTTGAGCATCCGGGCGACACCAACCTGCTGCCGGGCGAACTGGTCGACCGCTTCCTGTTCAATCAGATCAACGAGGAGATCATCGCCGAAGGGGGCGAGCCGGCGACCGCGCATCAGGTGCTCCTTGGGATCACCAAGGCGTCACTGGCGACCGATAGCTTCCTCTCGGCGGCATCGTTCCAGGAGACGACGCGGGTGCTCACCGAAGCCGCGATCCACGGCAAGGTTGACTACCTGCGGGGCCTCAAGGAGAACGTCATTATCGGGAAGCTCATCCCGGCCGGTTCCGGCTTCCACGCGCGGCAACGGCGAGAAGCCGCGCAGCTCTCACCGCTCGAAATGGCAACCCTCAGCGCGATGCGCGAGGAGGCGGAAGTCGAGCCGAAGACGATCGAGGAAGTCGAAGAGCAGGTCTCGGGTGGGGCGCTCCCGGTCGCGGGAGACACCTTCCCGGCGGAGTCGATCGGCGTGGCCGAGTACGAAGAGACCCAGGCGCAGCTTCCATCGGGCCTGCAGGTTGACGAAGCCGAAGAAAACGAGGAATCGGAAGCAGCAGTGGAGGCGGAGGAGGCGGAATAACGCCGCCTCTTCCGTCCAACTCTTGCTTGACTTCAGTTGCCCCCGTTGATACACTAGGTGCTTGTGGCCGTCCGCGGACGGCCACGCGCGAGGAAGGGACTTCCTCGGGAGGCGGCCGGTGATCATGGTTGTGGGGCGTCACGGTCGCGCGATCGCGACAACCGGTTGTCTTTAGAAGGGGTAACGAAAACGTGCCGACGATTAATCAATTGGTCCGGAAAGGGCGTAGGAAGGTCACCAAAAAGACCAAGGCTCCGGCGTTGCGATTCACGAGCAACGCGCTTGGTCGCTATGCCGGGCGGCTCCGGCGTGGGAAAGGGTCGCCACAGAAGCGTGGCGTCTGCACGCAAGTGCGAACCATGACCCCGAAGAAGCCGAATTCGGCGCTCCGCAAGATTGCGCGTGTGCGGTTGTCGAACGGCATGGAGGTGACAGCGTACATCCCAGGCGAAGGGCACAATCTCCAAGAACACTCGGTGGTACTGATCCGTGGCGGTCGCGTCAAGGACCTGCCCGGCGTACGGTATCATATTGTTCGAGGTGCCCTGGACGCCCGCGGCGTCGAGAACCGGCGACAGGGGCGGTCCAAGTACGGAGCCAAAAGGCCGAAGAGCTAGCCGTTCATTCTCGGGCAACAGTCTCCGGAATGGCTCGGCCGACCGCAAATGGTCCTCTTCCCAGATCGTACGGTGCGAAAGCGGCCTCACGAAGTTGATCTCGTGCTGACCGCTTTTTCATGTGATGAAGGAACGTGGCACACTCGGCCCGATTCCGGGAGCGCCGACCCGCCGGAAGGTAACACGACGACAGGCGGGCAACGGCCGTCAGGCAGCGAACAGGGTACACGGGAGGCAAAAAAGAAATGCCGAGACGGGCAAAGGTGGAGCGGCGGGTGATTCCGCCCGACTCCAGGTATGGCAGTGAGCTTCTCGCGCGCTTCATTAATAAGGTCATGGAGCGAGGCAAGAAGGGCGTTGCCGAGCGCATCGTGTACGATGCCCTCGACATCATTCAGGCCCGGACCAGCCGCAATCCGGTTGACGTCTTCCAGCAGGCGATCCACAACGCGACGCCGATGCTTGAGGTCAAGCCCCGGCGCGTGGGTGGCGCCACCTACCAAGTACCCGTTCAGATCGAGCCAGCCCGGCGCTTGTCGCTCGCGATCCGGTGGCTCCTGCAATCGGCACGGGCGCGCTCCGGCCGGTCGATGGCTGAAAAGCTAGCGGCCGAGCTGCTCGACGCCGCGAGCAATACCGGCACGACGATCAAGCGACGCGACGACACGCACCGGATGGCCGAGGCGAACCGGGCGTTCTCGCATTACCGTTGGTAGGATCAATCGGCTCGCCCGCGGGCCGGTCGAATGGGGAACGACAAATTGACGATGAGCACAACCGACACTCAGCGCTCCCAGGCGCAAAAGCTCGAGCTTGAGCGTACCCGGAACATCGGGATTATCGCTCATATCGATGCTGGAAAGACGACCACAACCGAGCGAATCCTGTTCTACACCGGTCGCGTCCACCGGCCTGGCGAGGTGCATGAGGGATCGGCTACGATGGACTGGATGGTCCAGGAGCGGGAGCGGGGCATCACGATCAGCTCCGCGGCAACGACCTGCTTCTGGGGCGGTCACCGGATCAACATCATCGATACGCCGGGGCACGTCGATTTCACGGTGGAGGTCGAGCGATCTCTTCGCGTGCTCGACGGTGGCGTCGTCGTATTTGACGGCGTGGCCGGGGTTGAGCCGCAATCGGAAACCGTCTGGCGGCAGGCCGATAAGTACCACGTCCCCCGGATTTGCTTTGTCAACAAGATGGACCGGACCGGGGCGAGCTTCAAGCGCACGATCGATATGATCAAAGACCGGCTGGGCGCTCATCCGGTGGTCATGCAGCTTCCCATCGGGGAGGAAGCCTCCTTCAAAGGACTGGTCGATCTGCTCGAATTGAAGGCGTACATCTACCACGATGATCTCGGGCAGAACATCGAGGTCACCGAGGTACCGGAATCGCTCCAGGAGGAAGCGCAGACCGCTCGCCTGGCATTGATCGAACAGGTCGCCGAGACCAACGAAGATCTCCTGCTCCGCTATTTGGAGGGGGAGGAGCTGCCGGTGGCTGACATCCGTGCCGCGCTCCGCGCCGCGACGATCGCCGGAGATTTGGTGCCGGTCTTCACCGGTACGGCCCTGAAGAACAAAGGGGTTCAGCTCATCCTCGATGCGATCGTTCATTACCTACCCTCGCCGCTGGATATCCCCCCGGTCTGGGGTGAGAATCCGCGTACTGGGGAGTCCGAGATGCGGCCCTCGTCGGAAGACGAGCCGTTCGCGGCGCTGACGTTCAAGATCGTCTCCGATCCGCACGTCGGCCGGCTGGCGTACATCCGCGTCTACTCCGGCAAGCTGACCTCGGGGTCCTACGTCCTCAACTCGACGAAGAACACCCGTGAGCGTGCCGGCCGGCTACTCCGGATGCACGCCAACCACCGGGAGGAAGTGCCGAACGTCTCAGCGGGCGATATCGTGGCGATTATTGGGTTGAAGAACACCTTCACCGGCCACACGCTCTGCGATCCGGATCACCCGATCCTGTTGGAATCCATTCAGTTCCCGCAGCCGGTGATCTCGGTGGCGGTTGAGCCGAAGACACGGGCGGACCAGGACAAGATGGGACTCGCCCTGGCACGGCTCGCCGAAGAGGACCCGACGTTCCAGATGTACACGGACCCGGATAGCGGGCAAACGATCATCCGTGGCATGGGCGAGCTACACCTGGAGGTCATCATTGACCGGATGCTGCGGGAGTTCCGGGTCGGGGCCAATGTCGGCAAGCCGCAGGTAGCCTACAAGTCGACGATCACGAAGCCGGTTCGGGTTGAAGGCCGGTTCGTGCGACAGACAGGCGGCCGCGGTCAGTACGGCCACGTGTGGCTGGAGCTCGAGCCGCTCGAACGTGGCGGTGGATTCAAGTTTGAGGATCGCATCGTCGGCGGCGTGATCCCACGGGAATATATCCCAGCGGTGGAGGCCGGGGTAAAAGAAGCCATGGAGACCGGCGGCGACCTGGGGAACCCAATCGTCGATATGAAGGTCGCGCTCGTCGACGGATCGTTCCACGACGTGGACTCCTCGGAGATGGCCTTCAAGATCGCGGGCTCGATGGCGCTGAAGGACGGCGTCAAACGGGGCCGGCCGGTAATCCTCGAACCCTACATGAAGGTCGAAGTGACCACCGCCGAGGACTTCATGGGCGACGTGATCGGCGATCTTAATGCGCGCCGTGGGCGGATCGAAGGAATTGAGACACGAGCCAACGCGCAGGTGATCAAGGCCTTTGTCCCATTGGCCTCGATGTTTGGGTATGCGACCGATCTGCGCTCGATGACGCAAGGTCGCGCGACCTATTCGATGGAGTTCGATCACTATGAGCCGCTGCCGGAGAGCCTGGCGGCGGAGATGATGGCGAAAGCGCAACGCGGATAGTCGACACGCGGCAGCATCCATCCGCTGCCGCTTCAGTGGAGGACGGAGACAGTGGGGAAGCAGCGGTTTGAGCGGACAAAGCCGCACATCAACATCGGC
>CADEOZ010000047.1_pt1 | contig 20139 bp, 16 predicted proteins | sample 7288031 | NCBI WGS metagenome assembly CADEOZ01 (sample SAMEA6638613, study PRJEB37532) | metagenome | isolation source: wastewater | place: Germany | collected 2017-05-22 | reverse complement strand
ATCCTAGGGGAGGGGAAACGTTAACGAGCGCGCTCCCCTCTCCCAGAATTGGGAGAGGGGCCGGGGGTGAGGGCCGTCAAACCAGCCTCAGGGCAAGCCAGGGTGCTTGCTCTGCTCCGCCGATGGGTGGTCAGCTGTCTCATCGACGCGGCACGACGCGATCGCCTTGCGGAGCAATCCTTCCACCGGCCAGCGCCAGAGAGCGCCGAGCGCCAGTGGACTCACATCCAATGTCACCAGCCCTCGATACCCGGAACCGGCCAGCGACTGGATCATCGAATCCAGCGGCAGCGTCCCGGTCCCCGGCAACTGATGATCGCGCAAGAGCGCGTTGGCCAGCGCGCTGCGATAGGACCGCCGGCCGTAGTCGCTCAGGTGAACGTTTTCAAGATGCGCGCGGAGCCGCGCGGCAGTCGCCACGATATCCCAGCCCTGGTTGGCGGCATGGGCGGTATCAAAGGTGATTCCGAGCCCCCACTCGGCGGCCAACCAGCGCAAGCGCTCCGGATGATCGAGGAACGAGGGCGGCCCGGGTACCGCCGCCTGCCTGTGATTTTCAATCGCAACCCGGAATAGCGCGTCCTCACCGATCTCCCGCGCGGTCTCGATCGCGCCGATCCAGGCTCGGGCTTCCGTCGAATGCAATCCGGGAGAGTCCGGCGTGTGGACGACCAGCACGGCGCAGTGATCGAGCGCGCCGGCAAACCGCGCCGAGGCAACGATATCCTCGGCGGCCCGCTCGGGACCCGGCCGGCGAAGCCGCCGCACGGTATGCACCGAACGGACCGGCACACCGTACGCATGCTCAAGCGATTGCACCGGCTCCGGGCCGGACTTGAGCAATCCGCTGGTCAGCATGAGTTCCAGGCCATCCGCCCCGACTCGCTCGGCGATGCGGAATATTGAGGCGAGTGAATAGCCGGACAGCGATCCGGTCGAGAAGGTGATGTCCATCGATCAAGCCCGATCTGTGCTGATTTGCCGTTGAATCCAGACTGCAATGGCCGGGCCGGCGCTCGCGCGCGCCTACTTCGAGTGTAGCATGTTTCGCCGGGCGACTTCGCGGCCGCCGGCTGGCCGTTTCCGTCGTACGCGCAAGACCAGGGGAGACGGTCAGCTGCCGATGGCTACCGCCGTCGGGTCATCGGGCGCGGGTCCAGCCGGGACATCCCCGTAGCGCCAGCGATAGTAGTGCTGGCCGACATTGCCCATTTCCACCTGCCAGCCATCCGGGTTATCGGGCATGTAGGTCAGGCAGCGACGCTCGAAACACTGGATCAAGACGTTCTGAACCCGCCCAGCCGCCTTCACCTGCGACCAGTACGCCTCGGTAATCGGGAAGCCCGTCGCGTAGAAGACCGGGTCAAACAGGCGGGCATCCTGATACTGGCCGTTCTGCAGCAGGAGGCCGGAGCTGTTGAGATAGTCCCAGAAGACATTCGCAATCCGGTGCTTGGTCTCGGACACGTAGGCGTCCGCGGTCACACCATAGCCGGCGTACTGGTCGTTGTTCCCGACCTGCCCCGCCCGGTTAATCGTCTGCGTGATCGCGCTCCCCTCAGTCAGAGGCGCCGAGCCAAGCACCTCGGCGAACGATGCATACGTCGGTCCACTTGTGTCGTCCGGGTCACCGGAAACCGGGACGGTAGCCGGGTCACGCAATTGGAAGGAGTCCTTGCCGACCTGCATCCGGCCGGTAACCATCTCGTTGACCAGCAAGCCGTTGGTCACGTACCAGGAGCTTGAGCGATCCGCGTAGGGATCAGTCACCTCCATACGCGACTTATCGTAGTACATAACGAGCCGGTCGCCACGCTGGGTATCCTGGAACGGCTCGATGCTCTGGGCAAAGGCGTGCGGTCCCCAGAGCCAAGTACGATGGGCGGAGCCATCATAGACCGGCTCATCGGAGGGCTGCCAGACCCCGGAAAAACTCGGCACCAACGCTTTCCGGATCGCCGCCGGAGCATCGATCAGCCCGGCGCCGCCACCGACCCCGCCGTTCGCCAGCGGATGCGCCGTACCCGTCAGCGCTTGCCGCACCTGCTCCACCGTCAGATCCGGATTGACCGAGCGCATCAGCGCGATCACTCCGGCGACGATGGGAGTCGCGAAGGAGGTACCCGATTCCGCCGCCCAGCCATTTCCGGAGTCCGCGTTCCATGTCGTCGTGTAGACATTCACGCCGGGCGCCGAGACATCGACGCGGCTGATGCGCGATGAAAAGCTCGCCAGGTCTTTCCCATCGGCGGTTGTCGCCGCGACCGAGATGGTGTGCAGGTAGTTCGCCGGATAGGCCACGCCTCCGGACAGGTTCCCAGCGGCGGCCACGACCTCGACATTGTGGTTGTAGGCATATTCGACGGCATCCTTGAGCTTGGCGCTGTCGGTATCGGTTCCGAGGCTCAGATTGATCACCGTCGCCCCATGATCCACCGCGTAGTAGATCCCCTCGACGATCGTGCCCAGAGGCGCCCCGGTTGCGTCACCGACTTTGACCGGCATGATCGCGACATCCATAGCCGCGCCGGCGATGCCGAGATTGTTGTTCCCGGCGGCGGCAAGAATCCCGGCCACCGCAGTCCCATGCCCAACATCATCCTGGGGATCGTTATCTTTGTTGATGAAGTCGTAGCCGCTCACGAGCTTGCCGGCAAGATCAGGGTGATCCGATCGCACGCCGGAGTCCAGAACCGCGACGATCGTCGACGGCCGGCCGGAAGCGATCGACCAGGCATCGGGAAGCTGGACGGTTTTCGCCCACGACTGATCATTAAAGTGAGGATCATTGGGAACAAACTGGTAATGGAACATGATATTCGGCTCGACGTAGGCGACCGCCGGGTCGCTCAGCAACCGGGCGACACCATCGGACGCGCTCGTTGAACCATCAAAGCTGACCAGGTAGGCACCGGGGCCGGCCGCGAGCGGCCGCAGCGAGGCATCCCCAATCTGTTGCTCAAGTCCGGAGTCAACCGGCCCGCCAATGTCCGTCTTGAGCTGGACAATCCAGCGATCGCTCCGATCCTGGACGGACTCGTCGGCGGAAGCCGCCAGGCCGGACACCGGGAGAAGCGGCAGCATGCCAAGAATCAGTACCAACAGGTGGAAAACACGGACCCGACCCCGCCAACCCCGCAACAGATCACCCCAATCATCAGTACCCTACCGGGAGTGCCTATCCTTTACCTGAACGATTTTCTCCCGACGGGGTTGCCTCCGGCCACGCGGCATCTTTGGCCGGCGCCACGCGTGATCGGCTTGACGCCCGGCGTGCCGCGTGGTCTGATTATCTGTACGGACAGTCGGCGGCGATGAGGAACCGGCACGCCAAACGCGGTCCAGCGTACGTTTTCTCGCACCCGGAATCCGGGGCGTTGCGGTCTCACACCGGGCTGTACGACCGACCGGCCACACGTCACCTCCCAAATACCATACAATCGCGGGGACATGTGGCTGGCGCGATGCACGGTGCGTGCGCCATTCGAAGATGCGAGATCCCATATGCGCGACCGAAGGCCTGGGGCCGAAGGGAGTAACCCATTGGCCGTCTATTTCGAAGATGTCGCCAGCATCGCCAGCGTGATCCGGGGCCGCTTGCCCGGCAGCGCCGACGAGCGGCAGGCGGCCGAGTACGTCGCTCAGCGGCTGCGGGACTTCCGGATTCCCTCCACCACCCTCCCGTTCCAGACACCCCGGAGCTGGATCCCGCCCTACATCGCCATCTTCAGCCTGGCCGCGGTGAGCGTCATCATCACCCGTTTTTCGGCGATCGCCGGGCTGGTGGTCAGCCTGGCCGCGGTCGTCCTGCTCGTGATCGCGTTCACCTCCTGGAGCAGAATCACACGGCTGATGGCCAAAGCGGAGAGTCAGAATGTGGTCGGGCTCATCCCCGCCCGGCCGGCCAACAAGGAGGGTTCACCGGCATCGTTACGCCGGATCGTCCTGAGCGCCCACCTGGATACCGCCCGCTCCGGCTGGCTCTGGAACCCCTCGCTCGTTCGCTGGTTCCGGCCGCTGGCGCTGCTGGTGCTCGCGTCGGTCATCATCCTGCCGGTTCTCCAGCTCATCGGGCTCGTCATCGCGGGATCGATCCTCTGGTACGTGTCGTTCATCCCATTCGTCATCTTGCTGGCCGCGATCATCCTGTTGGCCGAAACGCTCCTCCGGGGCGCGCCGGTCCCCGGGGCCAACAGCGACGCTTCGGGCATCGCGGTGGTCTTGGCCGTGGCCGAGGCGCTCCGGAAGGAGCGGCCCGCCCACCTGGAGACCTGGATCCTCTTCACCGGTGCCGAAGAGGCTGGCATGATCGGGATGCGCGCCTTCCTCGACGAGAACCAGTTCGACCCGGATACCACCTACTTCATCAACGTTGACAGCGTTGGGGGCGGGTCCGTTCGATACACGTTTGAGCAGGGGCTCGTCCTCCCCCGGCGATCCTCGCCGATCCTCGTGCGGATCGCCGGGAGTATCGCCCGGAGCGAGCCGAAGTGGCACGTGCAACCGGTGGTCCAGCAGTTGGTCCCGGCCGACCAGATCGTCGCGCTTGCCCGTGGCTACCAGGCCATCAGCATCACCGCGCGCGACGGCGAAGGGCAGATCCCGCACTTGAACCAGCCATCCGACACGACCGACCAGATTGACGCCAAGACGATGGAGACGGCCGCCAATTTCACGCTGGCGATGATCCGGAGGCTGGATACCGAGGCGACCGGCGGCACGATTCACCGGGGAAGCTCGCCGATCTCGTTCGGCGACTAGCCGGGATTCCGCCGCCTGGGCAAGACAGCGGCGGTGTCCCCCATCCCACACCGGTCCGGTATAGGTGATGTTCGATGATCCGGAGCTGTGCCGGCTCCCCACGGGCACGTGGTACCATGCTTGAGTCCACCCCCGCTGAAACCGGTGGTTTTCAGCCCCAATCGCTGTCCGGCACCCATTACCCGGAGGTACGTACGGAGTGACACGCTCCAACCGGCGCATCGTCGTCATCGCCATCATGCTGGGAACCTTCCTGGCCGCGCTCGACACGACGATTGTTGGCACGGCGATGCCGACCGTGATCGGAGAACTCGGCGGACTTTCGCTCTACTCGTGGGTCTTTTCCGCCTACCTACTGACATCGACCACAACGATCCCGCTCTACGGGCGCCTGGCCGATCTCTACGGGCGCAAGCCATTGTTCCTGATCGCGGCGGTCTTGTTCCTTGCCGGGTCCGCCCTCTGCGGAGCCGCTCAGTCAATGCCGCAACTCGTCGCCTTCCGCGCGATCCAGGGACTCGGCGCGGGCGGCATCATCCCGATTACCCTCACCATCTTCGGCGACATCTTCAGCGTCGAAGAGCGCGCCCGGATGCAGGGGCTGATCAGCGCCGTCTGGGGAGCATCGGCGGTGGCTGGACCGACCGTGGGTGGCTTCATCGTCGATTATGTCAATTGGCGCTGGGTCTTCTACATCAACCTCCCCTTCGGTATCGCTTCGACCCTCCTACTCTGGCTGTTCCTGAAAGAGCGGGTCGAACGGCGCTCCCACCGGATCGATTACGCCGGCACGCTCAGCCTGACCATGAGCATCACCTGCCTGCTCGTCGCGCTGCTCGCGGCGAGCGAGAATCCGTCATGGTTCAGTCCGGCCGTGCTTGGGGCGTTTCTCGCCGCCGCCGTGCTCCTCGCCCACTTCATTTGGAACGAGCGACGGGTGGAAGAGCCGATCCTGCCGCTCCACATCTTCCGGAAGGGTGTGATCGGCGTCTCGTTCCTCGCCAGCATCCTGGTCGGCGCCGGCATGTTTGGGGTGACCTCCTACCTGCCGCTTTTCGTCCAGGGCGTGCTGGGCGGGAGCGCGGTGACTGCCGGGATGATAATCGCGCCCTACTCGATCGGCTGGTCGGTCACATCGATCCTGTCCGGGCGGCTGATCATGCGCTTCGGCTACCGGTTCTCGGTGGTCGCTGGACTGGCAATCATCGTGCTGGCCGGGCTGCTCCTGCAAGTGGTCCCCCACGGAGATAATACGTTGTGGGAGGCGATCGCGGCATCCGGCATTTCCGGTATCGGGATGGGATTGAGCGCGACCGCGTTTATGATCGCCACCCAGAGCGCCGTCGGCTGGGCCGAGCGCGGCGTGGCGACCGCGTCGATCCAGTTCTCCCGGACCATCGGCGGAACGATCGGGGTCGCGGCGCTCGGCACCATCCTGAGCGCCGGGATGGGCGCGCGGCTGGCCGGGGTAGAGGGCGTTGAAGCCGGTGCGAACGCCCTACTCGATCCAATCATCCGGGGTACGCTCGCACCGGATACGCTTCAGGCGTTGCAGTCCGCGCTGTCCGGCTCCCTGGCGATGGTCTATCTCAGCATTCTCGGCATCGCCCTGGCGGCATTCCTGATCGTCCTGCTGGCATTCCCTCGCGGCGGGGTCTACGAACTGCAAGCGGTCGAAGACGCGGCAACCGGCAGTCGATCATCGCGAGCCGAAGAGCGGGATGCCGCCACCGGGCTCACGCGGGATTAGCACGGGTCCGCATACCCGTTGAGTATGGGGCCTGGGGAAAAACGAGCGGGCCTGTATGCACCCGAGTTCCGTATTCTCGTATTCCCGCCACGGGTTTCCCAGAGGATATTGCGAGCCGACCGCCGCGCGGGGCTAAAGCCACCGCCCTCGGCCAGGTCCAGCCCGGTCCGGCCGGCTAGCGCCTCTCCGGGCGCTGGCGGCTGCTCGCTCGACACCGACTGCATTGGAAGCGGGGCCGCTTCGCGCTCCACTGTCCCGATCCCGATTATGCGGCCAAGCTGGCGGTTCACGATGATTGCCTCGCCGCGGCCGAGGCCAACGACACCATCGTGACCCTCTACCAGGATGAGGCGGGCATCCTGCGCCAACCGAGCCAGGCTCAGGCCTGGGCGCCGGTCGGCCGTGAGCAAGCCCTGGCCCACCGGAATTCTCGCAGCGAGACGGTCGTGGCCCGCCCGGCTGCCACCCTCGATCCGCGCACGGGTCGCGTCCTTGCCGACCGCTCTTCCCGGATTCGGGTGGCCGACTTGGTGGCCTGCTACCAGCAGGTGGTGGCCAGCTACCCCCAGGCCAAGCGGATCTATCTGATCCAAGGTAACTGGCCGCTCCATCGCCATCCGGATGTGCTGGTCGCGCTGGAGCCGCAGGAACTGGCCTTCCCGGCCTACCGCCCGGCCAATTGGCCGAGCGAACCCCATCCGCAGGCGGTCGCGCGTTGGGATGACCTGCGGTTGCCGATCCAACTGGTGCCGTTGCCGACCTAGGCGCCCTGGTGCAATCCGATCGAGAAGCTCTGGCGCAAGCTCAAGCAGGAGGTGATCCACCTGCACCGGCAGGCCGATGACCTGCCGGCGTTGCGAGAGGCGATCGATGCCTTCCTCCAGCCGCTGGAGAACGGCTCGTCCGAGGTGCTCCGCTATGTTGGCCTGGTACCGCATTACTTCGTCAAACTCCATTCAGCCGGCTGGGAATGAGATGCACACACCAAGCAGGCGCTTCTCGCCAGCCTGAGCGAACGCGAACCATCCTCTAGCGAAACGATCCTAGGCTGACGAGGAGCGATCACCTCGAACCCCGTGCAGCCGGCCGAGCAGGATGCCGGATCAGCGGCACGGAGCTGACGAGCTACCACTGATTGGCACCGACCGCGCAATAATCTGTGACGCACCCACGTTGGCGCGATGACTGGACGGATTCCACTCCGGCAAGGATAATTGGGCCTGGAGGGTAACAGGTAATGCCGAGACGTTTGAAGCTGATGCTGGTGGGCTGGGTCATCGGGGCCGCGATCTTGGGGGTGGCCCTAGGGTTGGCTTGGGGCACCGGACGGATGCCGCTGATCATGTTCGTGACCCTGCTGGCGTTCTGGGGGGTTGGTATCCCCATGCGGTATCTGGTCTGGCGGCGGTCCGTGCAGCGGCACAATCGCTGACGCTCCCGAGTGGCCGGTTTCCTCACCATCCCCATCACGCGCCGATGCTGGAGCCGGGGCAGCCCGGCTCATCCCGCGTCCGTGGTGGCGCCCATTACTCTCTTGTGTTTCCCATTGCAGAGGTTGAATCCGGGGTGACCGGTCGGCGTTTTCGCTGGCCGCTGTCGCCGTGATGATGCCGAAACGGGAAAGAAGAAACCATCCGGTGAGGGTCGACCGGATGGTTCGCTATACAAGGTTCGGTTTATGCTGGCCGGGATACCCGGTGGCGTGCGCTAGTAGCGGCTGTAGCTCCGCGTGTCACGCCGGGACTGGAAGCAGTCCGAGCAGTAGACCGGCTTGTCATTGCGCGGAACGAAGGGGACCATGGCCTCCTTGCCGCACTCGCTGCAGACCGCCGCGTGCATGGTTCGCTCGGTGCGCGGCGCGCCGTAGCTGCTGCCGTAGGAGCCAGCAGAGCCGCCACCATCGCGGCGGGCCTTGTTGGCACGCCGACAGTCAGCACAGCGGCTGGGCTGGTTGGTGAAGCCCTTCTCCTGATAGAAGGCCTGCTCGCCGGCCGTAAAGGTAAAGGGCTGGCCGCAATCACGGCAGGTAAGCGTCTTGTCGTCGAAACTCATCTCGTCGAGTTCTCCTCGATTTGCTATGTCGCCCACCTCGGGCGATTCTCCAGTTAGATACTTCGGCTCAGGCTTTCTCGGCGGGATGAGTTCGGAGACAGGCCCTCACTGCCACCTGGACACACGCGCGGAAATCCTTGGCCACTAGAACCTGACTATAACATAGCCTGAGCAAAAACGCCAGTACTCTTAGCCGCTGATTGGCAAATTGTACCCCATTCCTCTGGCATTCATGACAAAATTGGAAGGATTGCTCCCGAAGTAGACAAACGCGGCGCGCCGTTCCTCACGCGTATCGTGACCTGGCGCGAGCACCCCCCGGACTGGCTGTTGAAATCGACAGAAGCATCTTGCGCGATGGCACCTGGTGTGTCACTATAAAGGCAAATCATGCTACTAAGTGTGGCCTTGGCGCTTTGGTTCGCCGTGAAGGGCCGGAATAATGAGTTCGCCGCTGCCGATTCAGATTCCTCACCAGCAGCAAGTTGAGCGGAAGCTTGCTGCCGTCAACCTTTCTATCCAGACGCTCCAGACGCTGAACGATCGCCGGCTTGACGACCATGAAATCCATGTTCTCGCCGAGGCCGTCACTTGTGGGGCGATCGCGCAATTGCTGCACGCGCTGGACGCGACGCTCTACGGTTTTAGCAATCTCTTGCCCGATCCATTGCCCCATAGCCGGGTGAGCCGCCGCAATCTCCGGGACCGGTTCCATGCGATCCAATGCGAGAGCCAGGTATTACGACTGATGGATGAGGCCGACCGCGCGAAATCGGGGTGGCTCTGGTGGTTGGAACGAAAGGCCGAGGGGTCCGCGTTTTTTCCGCTGCTTTTCATTGAACCACAGCGGGCGAAGGCACTGATCCTCTGGCGAGACCCGGCGAATCACGAGGCGGGATTGGAGCCGAAACCATCCCCGGAGTACCTCCAGGAGATGCTCGAGCGGATGCGGGATCTTACCCGGCGCGTGACTGACCTGATGCCGGAGGATCTCCACCGGTACCGGGAACACTGGCGCCACCAGCGTCACCATCTGTTGTAACGTTTCCCGGACGACTGTCGTCCTGTCCCCATTTGCCAGATTGCCCAAATCCCCGGCCTGGCGACGGGGTTTTCCACCTTGCCGGGAGTGCGATCCGATGCCGGATCGATCGACGGAAGGCGCCGATCGATGATGGCGCCGATCCGCACCTGATCCGCGATGGCCGGGTTAGTGCGGTGACTTTTGATTACCGGGTGCTGCCAAACCCTGAGTCGTGATCGCGAGGTGATCCGCCGGATTGGAACCAATCGCCGCCTGCTGGACGTCTCTTTATTAGAGAAGAAGAATCATCCGGCGGAGTCAGACGATGCGGACCTGGTGGCTATCGATTGCTCGACGATCCCGGCTGCTGGCTGGGCTGTCCCTGTTGGTGCTGGCGACGTTCGGTCTCCTGGCGGCCATGCCGTCCGGGTCGCTGGACGACCTCGCGGCTGTCCCATTCCGGACCGAGTGCGGCTACCTCAAGATTCTCCCCTGGCGGAATCTTGATCCACACATGGTTATCCCACGTCCGTTTCCCAGCAGACCCAGCGCTATGCCGGAGCCTTCGCCGTCCCAGCATGAGGTGGGTATCGGCACCCCCGGATCGACATCGGGCTCGATTCCCGAGCCGGGAGCGGCCAGAGCGTCTTACCCGCCCAACTGTCACCCAATGCCCAAAATCGTCCCGATCGCGCCAGCGGCACCGTGACGCTCTTCCTGTCGTATTGCCGTGCGTATTCGACCTCGCCTTTTGCTCTAACTGATCCCTGCCATTCTGAACGAAGTGAAGAATATATTTTGTAAATGAATATTCCTCTCCACTGCAACTCAGCGCCCGGATGATGCGGGGGTGCGGATGGCATGTGCATCCAAGCCCCAGCCGGCCTTGGCCGGCTTCGTCTTTTGAGCGCGGTGTCTTTAGCACCGCGCGGGCTCGCCTGGTCGTGATTCTGGATCAGATGGGTCTGCGTATCACGGCCGATCAACTCCGGCCGCTCAACATCCTGTGGCATACCGCGGTTCCCCCAGACTAGCGACAAACCGGGCAAAGTGGGAGTATCATTACCGCACACTCCAATACCTGAACACAGGGTTCGCCCCACGAATCCCGCGGAGCGGGTCCGCGTCGGCGTTCCATCGATCGAGGGCACGGTGGGAGGCACGAGATGCCGGAAGAGTTTCAGAAGTTCACCGATCGAGCGCTCAGGGTGCTGACCTACGCTCACGAAGAAGCCCGGCGGTTTAACCACAACTACATCGGCACCGAGCACCTGCTCCTGGGCCTCGTCCGCGAAGAGGGGGGCGTCGCGGCTCGTGTTCTTCGCAACATGGGTGTGGATCTGGTGAAAGCACGAGCCGCCGTCGAGTTCATCATTGGGCGGGGTGATTCGATGATCGTCGGTGAGATGCGGCTAACCCCGCGTGCCAAGCGGGTGATCGAGCTGGCGGACCGGGAGGCCCGGAAGCTCCACCATCACTTCATCGGTACCGAGCATCTGCTGCTTGGCATATTGACGGAAGGTCAGGGCATCGCCGCTGGGGTGCTGGCGAGTCTGGGTGTGCCTCTGAAGGAGGCTCGCCAGCAGATCCTTTCGGTGATCGGCCAGGCGGGGTCGCCCGGGGTCAGTGAAACGCCGGACAAGTTTCAGAAGTTCACTGAGCGGGCGCGCGAGGTGCTGAGATACGCCCAGGAAGAGGCCCAGCGGCTCAATCACACCTACATCGGTCCCGAGCATCTGCTGCTTGGCCTGGTCCGGGAGGGAGACGGCGTGGCGGCTCGTCTGCTCGGCAACATGGGTGTGGATCTGAAAAAGGTGCGCGCCGCCGTCGACTCGATCATCGGGCCAAGGGATTCGGCGGCCATCCATGAACTGGGGCTGACTCCGCGCGCCAAGCGGGTTATCGAGCTGGCGGTCGACGAGGCCCGGAGGCTCAACCATCAGTACATAGGTACCGAGCACCTGCTACTCGGTCTGTTGGCGGAGGGCCAGAGCGTTGCCGTGGGTGTGCTGGAGAGCCTGGGTGTATGCCAGCCGGATGTCGGCCGGCGGGTCATGCAGGTGATCGGCCAGGGTGGTGTGTTCGTGGGCACCGGGGGCATGGTGATGGGACCAAGAACGGTGCCGGTTCCGGCTCCACTTGGCGATCTCTTACGCGTGATCCCGATTGTCCAGACGCAGGCCGTTGGCGATGTACGTGTCACCCTCCTCTCGCTTGAGCTCTACGCCCATGGCTTCATCATCCATGACCGAGCCACAATCAGCGATCAGACGGCACCGCACCCAGAGCGTATGGCCCAGCTTGGTTCCCTCGACTTCGACATCAGCGACGATCGTGGCGGTCACTATCATGGGCGCATGCAACACGGCCGCACCGATGGGGTTGCCTGGTACTTTGGCGCTGACTATCGGCCGGGAATCGATCCGGAAGCGCACGAACTACGGGTGCGGGTGCGGGGTGGAGGCCTTCCGAGACCGCCCGAACCAGCCGGCGGTCAGCAGGCAGCCGAGCCTTACCCCTGGTTGCTCACCTTCTCGATCCCACTCCATCCTGAAGGGAGGTAATGCCGGAGATGCCGGGGTGACCGTCTTTTCTCCACTCCGATCCGTCTCCTCCGCTACCCGAGTGGGTGGCCGGATTTGTTGTCCTGGCACACCCTATGCTCATTCTCGCCCGGTTTCTGAACGTCTCACCCGTGTCATTGGGAAGATTATCGGTATTCCGTCGTCTAAGACTATAGGCGAGTTCTCGGAACGATCGATGCCGGCATACCGGGGATCAACGATGCTGAGCCGGATGGCTTGCTTCGCGCCGGAACTCCTTTCCCGGGGAGGGAAGCGCTTCATCGTGGTGGGCACATGTGCGCGTGGCATGCGATCGTGAGGCCGTGGCCGCTCGGGCGGCCGCGACCGCCCGTCGAGGAATCCGCCTGTGATGAGAGCGCGCTGGTAGGGCGCGCCCAGCAGGGCGATGTCGATGCCTTCTCGGCGCTGGTGCGGATGCATCAGGATGCGATCTATCGGCTCACCTCGCGCATGGTTGGGGTGGACGCGGCCGAGGATATCGCCCAGAGCGCCTTCCTGAGGGCCTGGCAGGAGATCGACCACTTCGCGGGTGAGGCGGCGTTCGGAACCTGGCTCTACCGCATCGCGACCAACCTCTGTTTGGATCACCTGCGGAAGACCGCCCGCGTCCGGCTCCTGCCGCTGGAAGATCGGGCCGCGGCCGTGCCGGATGACGATGACGTCGCCGAGATGGTCGTGGGAGCGGCCGAACGGGAGGAGCGGCGGCTGGCGCTCAATCGAGCGCTCGCCGAGCTGCCGAGTGAGGATCGCCTGCTCCTGGCGATGCGCGTCGGAGACCGGCTTTCCTACGCGGAGATCGCCGACCTGCTCTCGCTCAATCCAAGCACGGTCGGTACCCGGCTCTACCGGGCGCGCACCCGGCTGCACCGCCTGGTTAGTCGCTACCTGACGCAGGACGTGGAGGACAGTGATGGACTGCGCTGAAGCCAGGTTCCTCCTCAGTCAATCGCTCGATGACGAGCTGCCCGCGGGATCGACGGAAGCGGACGCGATGGAGCGGCATCTGCTCGCCTGTGCTACCTGCAGCACCCTCCGGCGGGAGTTCGTTGCCGAGCAGGAGCTGCTGGCCGATCTCTGGGCCCCGGTCGCCGCGCCAGCCGGTTTCGCCGACCGGGTCACCGCGTCCCTACCGCGACAGGCCCCACGCCGGCGTCACCAGCTCGCGCTCGTCGCGGCGATGGTGCTCGTGGTGCTGGCGGGGAGTCTCCTCGCCCAGAGTGGGGCGCGGGCAAGCATCGGCCTCTTCCTGCGCCAGGTCGTCCTGCGCGAGACGCCGGCGCAGACGATGCCGTCTCAGACCACCCCGATGACGCGGCTGACCCTCGCTGAAGCGCAGAAGCTGGTTCCCTGGCGTATCCGCCAGCCGTCCGGGCTGCCGGATGGGTACCGGCTGTCCGAGGTCTACGCCGGGAATATCCATAGCTTCGCGGTCGGGCCGACGGTCGTGCTCCACTACCAGTCCGGGGATGGGCCAGCCGCGCGCAGCCTGGAGGTGATGGAGCTCCAGACGGCCGTGAAACAGCGGGCGGATGAGCCGGTCGCACCGGGGGCGGCCCGGCAGGTGCCGGTGGGCAACGGCACCGGACTCCTGATCGATGGCCGGTGGGGTGAACGGGACGGCCGGCAGGTGTGGGAGCCGGGGACGATGCTGCGGTTGATTGTCGAGGATGGGGACCTCGTGTTCCAGCTTCAGGCCGATCCGAAGGATGGCTGGAACGCCGAGCAACTCACGGGTATCGCGGCGACGCTTCGCTAAGCGCGCCAGGATCTTGGGACAAATGATTGGGGAGTTGATCTTGGACTGAATCTCGCTCACGTAGGAGGTATGAGGATGTTCACCGGTGGCCTTCGATCCCTGTTGAGGACACTCTTTGGCCTGTTGCTGGTCCCGGTGGTGGGCCGGATCGGCGCGTTACTGCAACGGGCGAATCACAACCGGCAGCCCCGCGCGAACCGGCGGACCTTTCTCCGCAATGTTGTCCTCGGCTCGGTTGGTGTCGTGACGGTCGAACTCATCGGTATGTTCGGATTCCTGATGTGGCCGCTCAAGACCGGCAAGTTTGGTACGAAGGTCACCGTGCCGGCGGACCAGATCCCGAAGGCGGGCGATGCCCCGTACGTCAACCGCGAGGGTAAGTTCTACGTCATCAACAACCAGGATGGATTGCTGGCCCTCTACTGGAAGTGCCCACACCTGGGCTGCACCGTCCCCTGGAATCAGTCCGAGGATCATTTCCACTGCCCCTGTCATGGATCGGTCTATGATCGGCATGGGGTCCGGATTGCCGGTCCGGCTCCCCGCCCGATGGACCTGATGGCGGTCGAAGTCGATTCGAGCAAGAACGTTATCGTAAACACCGGGAAGATCAGCCAGCGATCCGAATGGGTACCGAGCCAATCCACGCCGTACGCCTAGCCAGCACGGGGGATCACGAGCCTTTAGAGAGTTGAGGGAAAGGGAATGCGAGGAAATGCCGGACTGATCATCGGGGGGTTGGGAATCCTCGCCATGGTGCTGCTCGGCACGATTGACGTGGCATCCCAGTCCTCCGGCGGTCAGTCGAAACCCACGGCCGGCGCCTGGATGCTGCCGGATACGAGCGCCCAGCAGGCCGTCGTGCGCCAGTACCTGGACCTGCTCGGGGCCAAGCGGTACGCCGATGCCTGGCGGTTGCTGACCCCGTCGCGGCAGTCGGAACAACCGCTCGATCAGTTCACGGAGGCCTGGCAGTCACGCGGGCGGGTTGTGATCACCGATGGGCGGGGACCGTACGAGAAGACCTTTCTCTGGCCGGCAGCCGTCGATCAGGTACGCGCCAGGTTCTGGGTCCGGAAGCCTCAATCGGGCGGCGAGCAGGCCTGGGACTTCACCCTAGCTCAAAGCGGAGGTGCCTGGCGTATCGCGAAGGAACAGTCCTTCGAACCGCTCGCGGTTGAGCTGCCGCCTGCAAGTTCCCCGGTCGAAGTGATCGAGCGTGTGGTCCGCATAAATTATGGATCGATCTTTTTACCCTCGATCACCATCCTATCCAACGAGCCCTATGACGATGGACGCGTGATCATCTTCCGGGTGCTCAATCCACTGCTCGAGCCGAAGGAGGAGGGGCCGCGCCCGACCGCGATCCTGTACTATGTGCGCCCGGATCAGGGCGGCTGGACCACTGCCGGTGGGGGTACCATCGGGACAATCGTTGTGACTGGTGTATCTCCGGTCGCCTGTGCCTGGACCTGGCTCAGGTTCCGGGTTTCCGATACCCCGGACGCTCCGGCGACGGCGGCGTTCTACTGCACCATTGAGGATTCCCGTGTCGCAGCAATCGAGTTGGAGCGCGTGGACGGGGCTGTCCAACGCGCGAACGTCCTGGGCAAGCAGGCCGTGTTCTTCCCGTACTCCGCGTCGTTTCGCACGCCCTGGCCGTCGCAGCATCCGGCGGCGATCCGGCTCTTCGATGCCGCCGGCCAGCCGCTCGACCTGCCTACGATGCCCGTTTAGTCGGGAGTGTAGGGGCTATCCGCTGCAATGACATTGTGGTAAGGGGTGGTACCCCACACGATTCTGCGAGCCGGCAGCGCGCGGGGCTAAAGCCACCGCCCTCGGCCAGGTCCAGCCCGGTCCGGCCGGCTAGCGCCTCTCCGGGCGCTGGCGGCTGCTCGCTCGACACCGACTGCATTGGAAGCGGGGCCGCTTCGCGCTCCACTGTCCCGATCCCGATTATGCGGCCAAGCTGGCGGTTCACGATGATTGCCTCGCCGCGGCCGAGGCCAACGACACCATCGTGACCCTCTACCAGGATGAGGCGGGCATCCTGCGCCAACCGAGCCAGGCTCAGGCCTGGGCGCCGGTCGGCCGTGAGCAAGCCCTGGCCCACCGGAATTCTCGCAGCGAGACGGTCGTGGCCCGCCCGGCTGCCACCCTCGATCCGCGCACGGGTCGCGTCCTTGCCGACCGCTCTTCCCGGATTCGGGTGGCCGACTTGGTGGCCTGCTACCAGCAGGTGGTGGCCAGCTACCCCCAGGCCAAGCGGATCTATCTGATCCAAGGTAACTGGCCGCTCCATCGCCATCCGGATGTGCTGGTCGCGCTGGAGCCGCAGGAACTGGCCTTCCCGGCCTACCGCCCGGCCAATTGGCCGAGCGAACCCCATCCGCAGGCGGTCGCGCGTTGGGATGACCTGCGGTTGCCGATCCAACTGGTGCCGTTGCCGACCTAGGCGCCCTGGTGCAATCCGATCGAGAAGCTCTGGCGCAAGCTCAAGCAGGAGGTGATCCACCTGCACCGGCAGGCCGATGACCTGCCGGCGTTGCGAGAGGCGATCGATGCCTTCCTCCAGCCGCTGGAGAACGGCTCGTCCGAGGTGCTCCGCTATGTTGGCCTGGTACCGCATTACTTCGTCAAACTCCATTCAGCCGGCTTCGCTCAGTGAGCGCGGTCGGTTTATCGCCGTGCGGAGGCTGTCCGCAATAATCTGCGGGATACCCCGGCAACGTCCCCCCATCCAACCACTCGCGCGCAGCGGAACCGGGAACGGTTCCCGGGAAAACCGGGAATTGATCCGGCGACAACGGGATACCGATACCGTTAGGGTAAGCGCGTAATCGTTGACCGGGACCTTGTTGATCCGCCGGAAGGGAGCAACTCCGATGTCCTCCATTCAGTCGATGTCCGCCACGTCCAGCCGACGGCCGATCACCGTGACGATCGCGGCCGTGATGTTGGCAGCGATGCAGCTCCTAGCCATCGTCCCGACTGGGGAGGCACCTGATGATATCCCGAAGATCGTTAACTACATCTCAATCGCGGCTGGCATCATCAGCCTGATTGCAGCCGCGGGGCTCTGGCGGCGGAAGAAATGGGCGGCCGTGACCGGTTTGATCGTGACGGCGCTCCTTGTCCTCGTTACCGCGCCAGGCATCATCTTCGGGCCAGTGATCGGGCTACAGCTAGAATCCGCCGCCGGCGTAGCCATCGGCTTGGTCATCATCGCGCTCATCCTGCTACCGGTCTCGCGCCGCGCCTACGTCTGATCGAGCGCCGTTGGTGCACGCTGCCCCGGACGATTTTCGGCCGGGGCGTGCCGCTGTTCGTTTCGTTATGATTCGCTTCGGCCGACTTCCGTCCCGGAGCAGGAGAAATCACCATGGGAGTGCCATCGATCCGCGCCGCGACGATTCTCACGAGAACGATGGTCGAGCCGCGGTGCCCGCCGGTCGCCTTGCAGGGACGCTGGCTGCTCCTGGCGCGGATCGGCTGGCTGGTGTTCGTGGCCGTTGCCATCGCGCACTGGATCGTGGTGAACTTTTGGATAGATATGTCCTCCAGTCCGCTTCCCGGCGCGGCGTCCGCCGAGATCGTGCGAGAAGGGCTGACGCGGCTCCATTTTCCGACCGATATGATCACCTGGTTTAATCCGGCGATCATGCTCGTCACCGCTGCAGTCTACTTCTCCACGGCCTTCCTGCTCTTCTGGCGGAAATCGAACGAGACGATCGCACTCCTGCTCGGCCTCTTCCTGATCGCGCAAACCACCGCGACCTACCCGCCGGCGCTGGTCACCATGGCCGAAACGCATCCGGTCCTGGCGATGATCGGGACGGTGACCACCTTTGCATTCGCCCTGCTTTTCTACTGGGTTGTCTTGCTCTTCCCGGATGGGCGGTTCACGCCGCGCTGGACAACCATCCCAGCGATGATCTGGCTCGCAACCCTGGTTGATGGCTTCTTCCTCGGGGATCACCTCCCAAGCACTCCGGGAGGCTGGCCAGAGGCCGTTTTCGCCGTGCTGCTGCTCGGCTGCGCGATCTATTCGCAGGTCTACCGCTACCGGCGGGTATCCGGCCCGGCCGAGCGTGAGCAGATCAAATGGGGTGATCTGGGTTTGGGCATCTCACTATTCAGCTTCGTGATCATGAATGTTTTTCTCGATTGGGCGCGGCTCGAACAGCCTGGCACGCCGCCCGAACACGTCGCGCTCGCTACATTGACCTTCAATCTAATCGGCACGCTCACCTCAATTCTTCTTCCATTGACGCTCGGGGTCGCTATCTTCCGGTATCGCCTCTTCGCGATCGATATGGTCCTCAACCGCGCACTGGTCTACGGCGCGCTCACGGCCTGCGTGATCGGGCTGTATGTCCTCTTGGTGGACAGCATCAGCAGCCTCTTCCGGATCGGAAACAACACCCTCATCTCGCTGGCCGCCACCGCGTTGGTCGCAGTCCTCTTCCAGCCACTTCGCGAACGACTGCAACGCGGTGTCAACCGCATTTTCTATGGCGAACGCGATGACCCCTACGCGGCGCTCTCCCGGCTGGGTCAGCGGCTGGAAGGAACACTGGCACCGGATGCCGTGCTCCCGGCGATCGTCACGACGGTGACCGAGACGCTCAACGTTCCCTATGCCGCGATCATCCTACAAGATGGGACACAGCCCGCCGCGGTATCCGGAACTCCAGCCGGCACGCCGCTACGGCTGCCATTGGTTTACCAGGGAGAGCCTGCCGGCGAGCTACTCGTCGCTCCACGCGCGGCGGATGAATCCTTCAGTAGCGCCGACCTGCGGCTGCTGGAGGACCTGACACGACAGGCCGGGGTTGCTGTTCACGCGGTGCAGCTCTATGCGCGCACGGTGCAGCTTGCCACCGACTTGCAGCACTCTCGCGAACGGTTGATCACGGCGCGGGAGGAGGAGCGCCGCCGCCTGCGCCGTGACCTGCACGACGGACTCGGTCCCCAGCTCGCGAGCCTCACGCTCAAGCTAGAGACCGCACGAAACCGGCTGGGCGCTGATCCAGTCGCCGATGCGCTTCTGACCGACCTCACCACGCAGACCCGAGCCGCCATCACCGATATCCGGCGGCTTGTCTACGCGCTCCGGCCGCCGGCGCTCGATGAGCTTGGCCTGGTCTTCGCGCTCCGGGAGAGCGCGGCGCAATATAGCGGGGATAGCGGCCTCCATATCACGGTCGAAGCGCCGGCACACCTCCCGCCGCTGCCCGCCGCCGTCGAGGTCGCCGCGTTCCGCATCGCCCAGGAGGCGATGACGAACGTCGCGCGCCACGCCATGGCCCGGAGCGCGATCCTCAGCCTGACACTCGATGACACTGCCGGTGCGCTCTGTCTGGAGCTGCGGGACGACGGCCGGGGGATTGCCCCGGACCACGGAATCGGAGTGGGGCTCGCCTCAATGCGGGAGCGAGCCGAAGAGCTTGGCGGGACCTGGTCGATCGAGCCGGTTCCCACCGGCGGAACGCGAATCGTTGCCCGGCTGCCCTACCGGCTACCCGGCGTGCCGGACGCCAAACACCCGGAGCCGATACTGAACCAATCGGAGGCATCATGACTGAGGGGGATACGATTCGTATTCTCATTGCCGATGACCACCCGATCTTCCGCGACGGCATGCGCGGGCTGCTGGACTCGGTCGCCGATACCGAGGTTGTGGGGGAAGCGGAATCCGGCGACGAGGTGATCGCGCTGGCCGAGACGCTTCAGCCGGATGTGATTCTGATGGATCTCAAGATGCCGGGCTGCAATGGGATTGAGGCCACCCGGCGCATTCTCCGAACGAGCCCGCACATCGGCATCCTGGTCGTCACGATGTTCGAAGATGATGATTCTGTCTTCGCCTCAATGCGCGCCGGCGCCCGCGGCTATCTGCTCAAGGGCGCGAACCAGGCTGAGACGCTGCGAGCAATCCGGGCAGTCGCCAGTGGCGAGGCAATCTTCAGCCCGGCGATCGCCCGCCGGCTGATCGGGTTCTTCGCCAGCTCCCAGCCGGCACTGCCACCGTTTCCCGAACTGACCGAGCGGGAACGGGAGATACTGACGCTGATCGCGCAAGGGCAGAGCAACGCGCAAATCGCCGATCAGCTCTTCCTCAGCCTGAAGACGGTGCGCAACCACGTCTCCAACATCTTCAGTAAGCTGCAGGTCGTCGACCGGGCGCAGGCAGCGGTACGGGCCCGTG
>CADEOZ010000052.1_pt1 | contig 23094 bp, 25 predicted proteins | sample 7288031 | NCBI WGS metagenome assembly CADEOZ01 (sample SAMEA6638613, study PRJEB37532) | metagenome | isolation source: wastewater | place: Germany | collected 2017-05-22 | reverse complement strand
CCAGAGGTCAGCTGTCGCAGTTTTTGCACCTCGCTTTGAGGAATGGGGCACTAGGTGGCGGCTTTACCGGCTTGACGGCTGATGATCCTTATATCCTGCGTGGTCTGTTGCGGTGTGGGCTTTGCGGTAGGTCTTTGAGAACTGAAAAGGCAGATGGTAAATATCGCTATTACGCTTGCCCCGGTGTCTACGTCAAGAAAAACCCGCCACATTGCCCACTTCCAAGAATACCGGCTGATGCACTGGAAGAAGAGGCATTAGATAGGGTGATGGAAGCTCTGTCATCCAAAGAAGCTATTACCCTGATGGTAGCTGGCTTCGGGTTAGGTGAAGTTGAGAAGCAGGAACAAGCGGGGCAAGTAGCTACGCTGGAAAAGCTAATAGGTGACAGACAGCGGCAACTAAAGAATATCTCTGTTCACATGACGCGGCTTACGGAAGAGGATCAAGCCTTAGCAGATTCTTTGCTGTCAGAATCCCGACGTATAACCCGTGAGCTAGAGTCATTCCGCCGTGAGGTAGAGAAGTTGACACAAGCCGACCCGGCGGCTATGTGGCTGGAAGGTAGCAGTGGTAAGTATCTGTCTGTTGATGTTGATGCTTTTATGGCGGCTGTCCATGAGATAGCGGTAGCGTTGGACAATGCCACGTCTGAGGAATGGCGCAACTTCCTGCGTAGACTAGATGTTACCGGGGTAGTTACCCCGGATAACCACGGGGTAAAGCTGGGAAAGCACAGCTTCCGGGTAGACTGGAAGGCATCACTTCCCATGCAAACTAGTTCTCGTGATTCTGTCTCACAGTCATTGAAGACTGAAACGTAGAAATTCATCGCCTCTTCGGCATTGTCATCGAACCATAGGAACGGTGTGATCTTCCGCGTCATGATGTCCTCCTCTTGGCTTGAATCGACACGTTCGGGGTTTCCGATGAGGAACTTCTACACCTAGTCGAGTGGAGATGCCTGAAATCGACAACCGATCGCGAACCGATGATGGCCACCATCGTTGACGCGGGCTCTTGCCTGGCAGGCAAGCAACGAATCAGGCGGCTGGGTCGCGGCCGGAGCGGTGAAAAGCAGGTTGTCGTGCGCGCCGGGGGATCATACAAGGCAAGAAAAATCCCCGATTTCCGCGTGAAATCGGGGAGGGAGCGGGCGATGGGACTCGAACCCACGGCAACCTGCTTGGGAAGCAGGCACTCTACCAACTGAGTTACGCCCGCAATCTGACTAACGCCACTAAAGTATAGCATCTCCCCTGGCCCGCGTCTATTTCGGTGAACCGCCGCGCGTGGCATGGTCTTAAACGCGGTACCGTGATCGGCCATGACACGCACCCCGTGAGCGTGGCGGATTTGCGCCTGGATACACCGGCCATTAGAATCGAACAAAGGAAGGGGTGACGCTCATGCGGATCGCGGTCACAAGGCGGATTCCGGAATCGGGACTCCAGCTGCTTGCTGATTCGGCCGAGGTCTCGCTCTGGGAGGGAAATAGGCCGCCGACTCGCGAAGAGCTTGTCGCTCTCGCGGAGGGCGCCGATGGCCTCCTGACGCTGCTGACGGACCGGGTCGACGGTGCATTGCTCGACCGGCTGCCGTCGGTTCGAGTGGTCAGCAACTACGCGGTCGGCTTCGACAATATCGATGTCCCGGCCTGCACCGCCCGTGGTGTCGCGGTCTGCACCACGCCCGATGTCCTTACCGATACGACGGCGGATTTCGCGTTCGCCTTACTGATGGCGGTCGCCCGGCGGGTGAAGGAGTCGGCCGACTCCGTACAGGCCGGCGAATGGATATCCTGGGACCCGCTGGGGTTCCTGGGCGAGGATGTCTTCGGCGCGACGCTCGGGATTGTTGGGATGGGCCGGATCGGCCGTGCGGTCGCGCGGCGGGCACGCGGTTTCGACATGCGTATTCTGTACACTGACCGGGGGGAGCGGGCCGCTGGGGAGCCGGAGGGTTCAGCGGAGCGGGTTGATCTGGATACGCTCCTGCTCGAGAGCGATTTCGTTTCCCTGCACGTGCCGTTGACGGCTGAGACGCGGGGAATGATCGGCCGGCGGGAATTGGAGCTCATGAAGCGCTCGGCGATTCTCATTAATACCGCACGAGGTGCCGTGGTGGATACCGAAGCCCTGGCCGACGCGCTCGAAGCCGGCGTCATCTGGGGTGCCGGGCTGGACGTGACCGAGCCGGAGCCACTCCCGGCGACCCATCGTTTGCCGGGCCTGCCCAGGGTCATCGTCACGCCGCATATCGCCAGCGCGACCGCGACGACCCGTTCGCGTATGGCCGTCCTTGCCGCCCGCAACGCGCTGGCCGTGCTCTACGGCGAGCCGCCGCCCCGATGCTTGAATCCGGAGGTGCTGGGGCATGCGCGAGGATAGTGGGAGGCTGAGCTCATCCCGGCGGGTCGTCGTGACCGGTCTCGGTATCCTCTGCCCGATCGGCAACTCCATCGATGAGGTCTGGGATTCACTCATGACGGGACGGTCCGGGACCGCGCCGATTACCCGGTTCGATGCCTCGGGATTTGAGACCCGCATTGCCGGTGAGGTCCGGAACTTTGATCCGCGAGACCGGCTTGGCCCGAAGGAGGCCCGCCGGACCGACCGCTACGTGCAACTGGCGGTTGCCGCGGCACAGGACGCGCTGGTATCGGCGGAGCTGAAGATCGACGATCGGAACCAGCGGCGGGTTGGCGTACTCATCGGGACCGCGCTGGGTGGGATTGAGACGGCCGAGCGGGAACTGAACATCTTGAATACCCGTGGTCCCGGCCGGGTCAGCCCGTTCTTCATCCCGATGTTCCTGGCCGATATGGCCTCCGGCTACGTCTCAATCGTGACCGGCGCCAAGGGGCCGAATCTGGCAACGCTCTCAGCCTGCGCCAGCGGCGCTCACGCGATCGGAGAGGCGGCGGAGATCATCCGGCGCGGGGACGCCGACGTGATGCTCGCCGGCGGCTCCGAGGCAGCCGTGACGCCGGGGTCGGTCGCCGGGTTCAATGCCGTTGGGGCGCTTTCGACTCGCAACGAGGAGGCGGCGACCGCGAGCCGGCCATTCGATGCCACGCGGGATGGGTTCGTGGTGGCCGAGGGAGCGGCGGTATTGATCCTCGAATCGCTCGACCATGCGCTGGCGCGGGGCGCGCGGATTCTCGCCGAGGTGCGCGGGTATGGCGCCACTGGTGACGCCTGCCACATCGTCCAACCCTCGCCGGATGGCGAGGGCGCGGCCCGCGCCATGGCCGAGGCGATCGCCCGCGCCGGTCTGGCACCTGCCGACATTGACTACATCAACGCGCATGGGACATCGACGCCGCTGAACGATCGGCTGGAGACGGTCGCGATTAAAACCGTCTTCGGCGGGCCGGGAATCCCGCCGGTCACGGCAACGAAGGCGCTGACCGGGCATGCCCTTGGCGCGGGCGGCGCGATGGAGGCGGTTTTCACCATTCTCGCGATGCAGCGTGGGACGATCCCACCAACTTGGAACCTCGCGACGCCCGATCCGGATTGCGATCTCGATTACGTGACCGAAGGCCCGCGCCGGTCTGAGCTTCGCCATACGCTTAGCAATTCGCTGGGCTTCGGTGGACATAATGTAGCGCTGCTCTTCTCGCGATATGATCCAGGTGAAGGGGATACCGAGTTGCCTTGATGGCACGCTCGTTGATTGGGTGGCGAAGGTGAGCGTTGAACCGACCATCACCCTGGGGGTTGACCCAGGGACGGCGTTGCTGGGCTACGGGGTCATCGCTGGAGATGACGCCGTCCGGGTGATCGACTTCGGTGTCCTGGAAACCACGCCCGATGAGCCGATGCCGAAGCGGCTCCAGTTCCTGTATGCCGGGATGTGCCGCCTGATTCAGTCGTACCACCCGGATACCGTGGTCGTTGAGCAGCTCTTCTTCGCGCGGAACGTGACGACCGCGTTGGCGGTTGGGCAGGCGCGCGGCGTGGTGATGCTAGCAGCCGCGCAGGCTGGAGTGCCGGTCAACGAGTACACGCCCGCCGAGGTGAAGCAGGCGGTATCTGGCTATGGCCGTGCCAACAAGAGCCAGATGCAGGAGATGGTGCGCATGTTGCTCGGCCTTGAGGATATTCCCCGGCCCGATGACGCGGCCGACGCGCTCGCGGTGGCGCTCTGCCACGTCCAGACCGCGCGATTCCGTCATGCCGTTGACGGCCGGTAATGGAAAGTCCAGGATGCCAAAGCGAAAACGAGCCGATGAACTCCTGGTCGAACGCCATCTGGCGGAGAACCGGAGCCGGGCACGAGCGTTGATCATGGCCGGACGAGTGCGGCTGGGGGATCATCTGATCGAGAAGGCCGGCGAGCAGCTTCCACCCGAGGCCGAGCTGACCGTGGTCGAGCCGGCCCGCTTCGTCAGCCGGGGCGGCGAAAAGCTGGACCACGCGCTCGACGCGTTCGAGATCGATGTCCAGGGGCTTGTCTGCGCCGACTTCGGTGCCTCGACCGGCGGCTTCACCGACGTGCTGCTGCAGCGCGGCGCCACCCGCGTCTACGCGATCGATGTCGGCTATGGCCAGCTTGACTACCGGCTGCGCCAGGATTCGCGTGTTGTTGTGCTGGAGCGGACGAATATCCGCTATCTGGAGTCGCTGCCGGAGCCGGTTGATCTGGTGGTCATCGATGTCTCCTTCATCTCCCTCAAGCTCATCCTCCCGGCCGCGTTGCGAGCATTGAAACCGGAGGGCCGGGTCATCGCGCTGATCAAACCGCAGTTCGAAGCCGGGCGGGAGCAAGTCGGGAAGGGTGGCGTAGTCCGTGACCGGAAGGTCCACCGGGCGGTTTTGGAGCGTGTGCTCGCCGAGGCGGAGGAGATCGGATTCACATCCTCCGGCTTGACGCGATCGCCGATCACCGGCCCGGCGGGAAATGTCGAGTTCTTGGCGCTTCTGGAGCGGGAGTCGCCGCGAGCGATTGATCGGGAACGCGTGATCGGGGCGGCGCTGGAGGCGGGACAGGAGGAACGCGAGTGACCGGGAATCGTGGACGGCCATCGGACGGGGTCTTGCGCGAGTTGATCGCGGCGCTCACCGGCGAGGATGCTGGCAACCCGGGACTGGATGGCGCGCGCATCGATGCCGGAAGGGTCGAGCGGAAGGGTGTCCCCGAGGTCATCTACGCGTCGAACAAATCCCAGGAACAGGTCATCGAGATCACGCGGGTCATGCTTACCCAGGCCGGGCGGGCGATTATCAGCCGCGCGCCGGATGGCCTGGTAGAGCGGCTTCGCCCAGCCTTCCCAGGAGCTGAGATCGATCACCAGCCGGGCATGTGGACCGTAGTCGTACGGGCGCCGGGGCGACGCACAGCGTCAACCGGTGGCCGGGTGGCGATCATCGCGGCCGGCACGTCCGACCTGCCGGTGGTGGACGAGGCGCGTGCGATCGCGGAGGAGATGGGCTGCGCGGTGGAGATCATCGCCGACGTTGGGGTTGCCGGGCTCCACCGGCTGTTCGCACCCTTGCGCCGGCTGCTGGATGACGGCGTCGATGTCATCATCGTGGCTGCCGGGATGGATGGCGCGCTCCCGTCGGTCGTCGCCGGGCTCGTGCCGGTTCCGGTGATCGGGCTCCCAACATCGGTCGGTTACGGCTACGGCGCTGGAGGCCAAGCCGCGCTGATGAGCATGCTCCAGACCTGCGCCCCCGGCCTCACCGTCGTGAACATCGACAACGGTATCGGTGCCGGAGCCTCCGCCGCGCTTACCGCCAACGCCATCGCTCGTGCCCGCCTGCGGGACTGACCCGAATTATTCACCGGTGCCGCTAGAACATTGAGCGCGGATCACAGCGGATGCGGCCAGCAGCGGGGTGCGGCAAGCGGCACCCCTACCGGACCTGCTTGCCGAGCCGGCCATTCATCCTTCGCCCGTGATCCTCAGCAGCGCGCGGACGACGGCGCCGGTGTCGGTAAGATCGGGTACGACGGCGTCGGCTCCGGAAGCGGCTAGCGTTTCGACGCTGTGGCGGCCGGTGGCGATTCCGAGGCCGGTCGTGCCGCAGGCGTGCCCGCAGGCGATATCATGGGGCGTATCACCCAGCGCGGCGATCCTGCCCGGTGGGAAGCTGGTGCCGTAATGTCGCTCGGCGCGGGAGATAGCGAGCCGCACGAGTTCGACCCGGTCTTCGACCTCATCGCCAAAGGCACCGGTGGGAAAGAACCGGTCAAGACGGTGGTGGCGGAGTTTGACTTCGGCGATGCGGCTTGCCGTTCCAGTGATGATCGCAAGCGCGAACCGGTCGTCGTCCGCCAGGCGTTCTAGGAGCGCATGCACGCCGGGCAGCGGGTCCCGAACCATGTCGTTACGCTCTTCCCAGTGCCGCGCGTATCGCTCTCCGGCGACCGCGAAGGCCGGCTCCAGTTCTTCAGGTGGGATGGAACCATCCAGCCCGGCTCGGGCGAGTAGCTCCCGGACCATCCTCCGTTGAACGCGCCCATCGAACTCAATCTGCCTGACCGACACACCGCTGCACGCCGGGAAGAGCGTGTGGACGCTGTAATCGATCGCGTCCAGGTGCACCGGATCGCCCCACTCGATGAGCGTGCCGTCGAGATCAAAGAGAAGCAGGCGTTGCAGTCGTAGCCTCCTTTCGCGTGTGGTCCGTTTATCCGCTGGACGGCCAGCAGGTCCCCGTCCGCACGATGTCGTCACTCCGGTACCAGCGCTCCCGTGCCGCGCCGACGAGGTAGAGCGATCCGGTGACGAGAATCTGGTCGTTACACCCTGCTCGTCGGAGCGCCACGCTCAGCGCCTCCTCGGGATCGATAACGATCGTGACTGGCAATCCAATTCCCCGGACGACGTTCGCGATCTCCTCGACCGGCGCGCTGGCGCGTTCAACCGCTTTGGGCGCGGTCACGATCACTTCGTGCGCTCTCCTGGCGGCGATTTCCGCCATCGTACGGTAATCATGACCGCTGAGCGCGCCGAGCACGAGAATGCGGCGCTCCGGATCACCGAGGGAGGGGATGCTTGCCATGAGATTGGCCATCTTTTCCGGACTGTGCGCGCCGTCGAGGACGACTTGCGGGCGGTCTTGAACGATCTCCATCCGTCCGGGAAAGCGCGTTGCGGCCAAGCCTGCTTCGATCACCTCATCTCCGATTGGACCGGCCGGAAGGTTCGGAAGTGCCCGGACCGCGCCGATCGCGGCAGCCGCGTTGGCTGCCTGGAACGCGCCCGGAAGCGGGAGATGGAACACGCGCTCGGATGGCAGATCGAGCAGCCGGGTGCCGGTCTCCCCGGTACCCCCAAACTGGTAGTCTCGCCCTTCAACAAGGTGAATGAGCCTGGCCTGCCGCTCAGCCGCCTCCCGCGTGATGACATCCAGCGCCGCCGGATCGCCCACGGTCGTCACGGCGATGCCGTCCGGCTTGATGATCCCCGCTTTGTGCCAGGCGATCTCTGGGATGGTGTGACCGAGGGTCCGCACATGGTCGATGCCGACCGACGTGATGACGGCGATATCGGGTTCGAGCACGTTCGTGAGGTCGAAGCGTCCACCGGCGCCAACCTCGATCACCGCGAAATCGACCGCTTCCCGCGCAAGCGCGAAGAAGGTGAGCGCGACCCAGAATTCCCCGTAGGTTACCCGCTCCCCACCCTGAGCGTTCCACCGTTCGACCTCCGCCGCAAGCTCGGCCACGTGAGTGGCGAAGTCATCGGCCGGCATGAGACGCCGGTCGATCTGCAGCTTCTCGGTCTCGACCTGGATGTAGGGGGAGACGTGGAGACCGGTGCGATAGCCGGCCGACGTCAGAATGCTGGCGATGTAGGCGGAGGTCGAGCCCTTGCCGCAGGTACCGCCAACGTGGATCGACCGGAATCGTGACTGCGGGTTGCCAAGAAAGGCCAGGAAGCGGCGCAGGCGGTCGACGCGCGCGATGGCACGTGCCCGGATCTCCCCGGCGGTGGCGTCCGGCGGGGGAGAGGGAGGTCCTTGAATCAGCCCATTGATGAAATCGGATGCCCAGCGGTAGCGGGCGAGCGAAATCTCCTCCGCGGTCGCCATATCCCTTCCTTACCTGTGGCGCGATGGCCGAACAGAATTCTAGCAGGAACCGGAGAACGTTCACGGAAATCGGGGTACCGCTGCCGATCGCTTCAGTGGTTCGTGTTTCCTTGAAGCAGGGTGCCGCCGCGTGGCGCTAAAGCACCACGCTCACGCAACGAAGCCAGGTGAACCTGGCTAGGAATGAGACGCGCACATCATTCGCTCTTTCGCCGTCATCCTGAACGAAGTGAAGGATCTTCTAGAGTTGCGTCGTTGCCGCTCCGCATGACGGGGAGCTACCCGTTCATATCTGTACCCCAGCCGGCCTCGGCCGGCTCCGGCTATTCAGCGCGGTGTCTTCAGCGCCGCGCGGCTCCAGCCCGGGGAAGGCGGCCACGAGCCCAGCGGTGCGGGCCATGCCGGATCACCACCAAACGGGGTTGAACCATGACGTGCGCCCCGGCTCGTGTTTCCTTGAAGCAGGGTGACGAATCTGCTATCCTTTAGGACGCTCCGAGCAGAAAAGGCTTGGTGCGGATCGCAAATACGCGCCCGTAGCTCAGCGGATAGAGCGTTTGGTTGCGGACCAAAAGGTCGGGGGTTCAAGTCCCTCCGGGCGTACCGCCGCCACAGTGCAGGGCATCTGATCGTTGCCCTGCACTCGCTGCGTTATACAACTGAATACGTTGGAGAGGTGTCCGAGTGGTTGAAGGTGCCGCTCTCGAAAAGCGGTAGGGTTAATAGCCCTCGTGGGTTCGAATCCCACCCTCTCCGCCTCGTCCTGGAAGGGTCGCATAGCTTGGCCGAGTGCGCGCGACTGGAAATCGCGTAGGCGTGATGAGCGCCTCGAGGGTTCGAATCCCTCCCCTTCCGCCAGATCTGGCAGAATGTTCCTGCTTCATTTCTGTAATAAATGGGAGCGCGCGGAGTCATCCCAGCAATTCGACGACGAGATGCAGACCGTAGATTGGATTTTATCGCGCTCCATCTGGTCCAATCCATTAGTGAGGGATAAATCCTTTCCTCGGCCTTTCGCAAGGACTGGTGCTGTGAGCACGGAAGAAAGACCGACCGTGACCTGTGGCGACTGTCGCGCCATCCTTGACGAGGTGCCAGAGACATCTATGGACGTGCGGCGGTCTTGTCCGTCGTGCGGCTCCATGAAGCGTCTCATCGTCATGCCTCCGTTTTTAGCAGTAAGCGAGGTACGCTCGATCCTCGGTCTCAAGGGTGAGCGACCGGGCCAGCGGTTCCGGAAGAAAAAGTATTTCGTTGAGGTGGTTGTCGGGGATAATCTCCATCGAGCGACAGGTGTATGGAACAGACTCGTCCGGATTCTTGACCGTGAAAGGGATCGGTACTACGAGCACGTCACGGATTCGGAAGGAAATGTTATCCATCACTGTGAAGAGCCGCTGAGTCAGCACCGAGGCCACGGCAGCGCAAAGCACAAAGACAAGGGTACCGAAGAATAAGCTGGCTGTCCGTGCCGACGCGTAGTGTTGCCCTCTCGTGTCGATAAAAAGGCAGCGTTTACGGTAACGATTAGGGCCCTTGCTACGCCTGCAAATTCGGGCCGGTAGTCTTATCTCTTCTAACGACACCAACCAGCACATGGCAAAGCTAAAACTCTATTAGGTCTTGATCATCATTTCTCTGTGTCCTGTAACTTGGTTGTTCCTCTATTTCCAATATTCCGCGTAGATGAAGAGATACGACGGTATACCCAAACACCGAAAATGATCCAGAGGAGCATAGTGAAAGACCGCTCGAGGAACGTTGCTGCTGAACTCTGCGGTCCAAACACCATTTCTATTGGCAATACCACCACAAAACCAGGGAAAACGCTGACAATTGCTGCTAGAACGTAACCAGCTACGATGGACAAGACAACACGGGCCCAGTGCGGTAAGCGAGAAAACACCAACTGCTCCTCTTGATTGATCTGTGATCTTAGAGTCTGTCCTATCAGTTTTGACACTACAATAATACAATGATTACACTCCGATGTTCAAGCCTAGCTCGAAATGTGCTATGAACGCCGTAGTGCGGGCGTATCGGCTAGTCCTTCCACAATCCGCTAAGTGCGTCCCTCGCATACGCAGGGATGATTTCAATCCTCTGGCGCACGTGAGTGAGTAGCAATCGAGCATAGTTGGAGTGGTTCTGCTCGAATTTCGGACCATTTATGATTCGGATTCTGTTTCTAGAATCAGCATGCAGCCACTGCGTTAGATATTCATTGACGTGTGCATCGCGAAATGAATATCCGATGATGGACAGGGTATCCGCGTTTGCCAGCTCCCTGCGGAACGCGCGGAGTTTATCGAGAAACGGTCCTTCGGGTGTCAACTTATTTGCGTGCCCGAAAATAAGTGCTGGCCTATACTCTTCGTCCTTCAGGTCCTCCTCAGTGCGAACGACGTCCTCCGGCGTGAGATCCGCGCGTAACAGTTTCTGCCTCAACTCGTGTCTACGAGCCATTTTCTCAGGGGAGCGCCGACGGATAACAGAATGTGGTATGGGTCGATCAATACTTGTTTGTCTTGAGATCATCTCCCAATCGATCGATCCGTGGAGCTTTAGGAGAAAGAGGCCATCGCCGTTGTGTTCGAGGTTTCCTGTCTGCAACCAATTTTCAATTGCAGTATCGCAATGAAGTCTGTACGCTTTCGCCAGCAACTCTATCGAGTTGTCATAATTAAGGGTTGCAATTACTAGCCGCTTCTGCGTGTTCAGCAGTCGAAGCAGCGGTGATAAATACTCCACACGGTCTGCCTCATTGATCCAAACGATGTCCCGTAGCACGTCTATCATTGCCTCGTTTGTGTCTCGGAAGACAGTGCCTCCTCCTGATCGTGGAAGCCGCTGCTCAATGAGCCGGGTCAATTCCCTCGTGGCTAGGTAGCCACTGAACTGACCACCTGTGATGGCACCACCGAGCGACTGGAAAAACTCTGCCATCATCCCTGGCTGTAGCTGTGGTCGGTCCAGATCATCCACAAAATAGTTCCATGAATTGACAAATGGAGAGGCCTCTGATTTTTGGCGTTCAGCTAGAAGCTGGACAGCACGGAACAGAGACTCAACGTCTATTCCTGCTTCAAACGGATTCGCTCCTGACGCTCCAAGCTGGAAAAGCAACCCTCCCATTACCAAAGTGATGACCCTGCGGTGAGTTTCATCGAGGACCCGTTCTAGGATTTCGGAGGACATACTGTAAGATCCAGGTACACCGGCGTCAACAGATGCACCGGCGCCAAGTAGAAGCATCTCTGTCATCACTGCACCCACATATCAACAGGAGTTGGCTCTTTGGTCAAGGGTGTCTGAAATTGGCGGCGGAATGCCGGTCCGTCACTCGGGCTCACGAGTTTAAGTGCATGAATGATCATGGCGTGACGAAAGCTAGTGGGGCAGTAGCCGATCTCGTCGTCGAAGACGTCGGCCAGGCGTTTGAGGAAAATCAGCGGCAGGATGTAGTCTTTGAACTTGGGCGCGTCCAGCGGCCCACGGATCTCACACGCCGCGTCCCACAGCCAGGTTTTGAGCACCGAAACGTCGAGCCTCCGCGCTTCCGCCATGCTCCCCTTCCCCACTCTCCAACGGTCCCGGCCGCTCTCACGCGATCTCAGTCCCGGCAGCTCAGACCACGCGCAATGACGGATAGATACATCCCTGCCCGTGCATATGGTAGCGGCTTGATCGTACCGCAACCTCCGAAGCTTGGCGAGCATGCATGCAGGAGAAGCGGCATACTTCTCCTGGGCGGTTCGAAGCCCGCAGCTTTCGATTTCCACGGCGAAAGGAGCTGTCCCCGACGCCCGGCCTTCGGGTTCGAGCCGCGGAACCGTCGGACGTCCCGGCTATCCACGGCATCTTCACCTGTCCGAACGTGATCGTTGGGACGCTCCATCTCCCGTTTCAATCCTTGGAGCAGGCACGGGAGCGGTTCACGCGGTTTTCGGCCAATGCCGTGCAACTGGTTGCCGAGCTGGATGGCAAGGTGGTCGGTATTCTCGGGCTGCACCTAGAGGAGAATCCGCGGAGACGGCACTCTGCCGGGCTCGGGATGGCGGTCCATGATGACTTCCAGGGACAGGGGGTCGGCGGCGCGCTCGTGACATCGGCGCTCGATTTGGCCGACAACTGGCTCGGTCTGAGGCGAATTGAGTTGCAGGTGTTTGTCGATAACTCCGCTGCCGTACACCTGTATCGGAAATTTGGGTTCGAGATCGAGGGCACGCTCCGCGACTTTGCTTTGCGGTATGGCGAATACGTTGACGCGTATGCCATGGCTCGGCTGCGGTGGTGACGCAGTCCCATAGGATTTTTGGGCCTCGGAGTTGGCGGCCGATGGGAGAACGGGACGTAGCCGGCCTCCGCGCGGCGGTAAACCGACCGCGCTCATGAGCCGAAGCCGGCCGAGGCCGGCTGCACGAGGATCGTGGATGATCTCCCCATGATGCACAGTGGCTTCTTCGTCATCATAGGATGTTCATAAGAATATCATAATAAGAGATCCTTCACCCCGTTCAGGATGACGAGATGGATGGTCATGATGGGTGCCTGTCGTGTTTCCGATCCCCCAGCCGGCTTCAGGCGGCTTCGTCTTGTTAGCGCGGTTGGTTTACCGCCGCGCGGACCCAGTCCAGCGGGTTCCTTCCGTGATCGCGCACGGCTCACGATGTGCTAACACTCTAACGCGTGCCCCCGCGCCTGCGGCTTGACAAGCGATGGCGGCGATCAGTAGGGTTGAACTGGCTATGGCGTAGCCGGGGACGTTCTCAATTCGCCGGGTATGCGAAGGAGGAGTCGAGATGGCCGCACTCCCGGAGATGCTCGCCGCGAACGACGAATATGCCGCGAGCTTTACCAAGGGTGACTTGCCGATGCCGCCGGCCCGGCAGGTCGCGATCCTCACCTGCATGGATGCCCGTCTGATTCCCGCCAGCTTTCTCGGACTGCAAGAAGGTGATGCCCACGTGATCCGCAACGCCGGTGGCCGTGCCAGCGAGGATGCGATCCGGTCGCTGGTGATCTCCTACGAGCTGCTCGGCACGCGCGAGTTCATGGTCATCCATCACGTCGATTGCGGGATGCTGACGTTCACTAATGAGGCTCTGCGGCAGAGACTTCAAGACAGCCTGGGTGCCGACGCGTCAGGAATCGATTTTCTGCCGTTCAGCGATTTGGATGAGAGCGTGCGGCAGGATGTGGCGACGATCCGTTCATCACCCTTGGTTCCCGATGATATCCCGGTAACCGGGTTCGTCTACGACGTTCGGACCGGTAAGCTGCGCGAGGTGCAACCGGCCGGATAACCTCCGATTCAGGTGGATCGTGCAAGCCCGTACGCTCGCGACATCCAGGTTCACCTTGGGAGTGCCAAGCCCGTATCCGAGCGGACGCGCGTTCGTTGGTCATTTGCCCTGTTGTGAGAGGAAGGCACAAGGTGTCCGGATCACATGATATGGCTGGCGGCGATCACTGCTGCAGCGGGCCCAGCGAAGGTTCTGGGATGGCGAACGGCGAGAGTTGTTGCAGTGGTCCCGGCTATGCGTCGCCCGCGGAAGCGATGAAGGCGGAGCGGGAGAAGATTCTGTACGCGGCCTGCTTGTACACCGGGTCGGGGATCGAAGAGCCGGATTACCTGGCAACCATTGATGTCGACCCGGAGTCGCCGACCTATTCGCAGGTCATTCACCGCACCCCGATGCCGTACGTTGGCGATGAGCTCCATCATTTTGGCTGGAATGCCTGTAGCTCTTGCCATGGTGACCCGAGCAAATCGCGGCGGTTTCTCATCATTCCCGGTCTCCAGTCCAGCCGCATCTACGTTGTCGATACCGCCGATCAGTGGGCGCCAAAGCTTCATAAGGTCATTGAGGCGGAGGAGATCGTCGAGAAGACCGGCATGACCGCCGGCCACACCGTCCACTGCCTGGCGGACAAGATCATGATCTCGATGCTGGGCGATAGCGAGGGGAACGGCCCCGGCGGCTTCCTGACGATGGACGAGGACTTCAATATCACCGGCCGCTGGGACGTCGATAATACCGGCATGCGCTACAACTACGACTACTGGTACCAGCCGCGTCACAACATCATGGTCAGCAGCGAGTGGGCCGCGCCCAACACGTTCTTGCCGGGATTCAACCTGGAAGACGTGTCCAATGGGAAATATGGGTCCCGGATCCACTTCTGGGACTGGGAGCAGCACAAGATCATCAAGAGCGTCGAGCTTGGCGCGGACGGGCTGGTCCCGCTGGAAACTCGCTTCCTTCATAATCCCGATAGCACCCACGGCTACGTCGGTGCCGCGCTGGGCAGCGCGATGTGGCACTGGGAGAAGGTCGATGGTGATTGGCAGGTGGAAAAGGCGGTCCAGATTCCCCCGGTGGAGCTGGAAGGCTGGCCATTCCCGGTTCCGGCGTTGATCACCGACTTCCTGATCTCGATGAACGATAAGTTCATGTACTTGTCGAACTGGCTTCACGGCGATGTCCGCCAGTACGACATCAGTGACCCGGCACACCCGGTTCAGACCGCCCAAGTTTGGCTTGGTGGCCTGGTGGGAGATACCCGCGAAATCCAGGGCCGCAAGCTCGAAGGCGGCCCACAGATGCTCCAGCTCAGCCTGGATGGCCGGCGACTTTACGTAACGAACTCGCTGTTCAGTAGCTGGGATAACCAGTTCTACCCGGACATGGCCAAGAACGGCTCCTACGTGATTCAGATCAATTGCGATCCGGAGGAGCCGGGGATGGAGATCAACGAGAATTTCTACGTTGACTTCTCGAAGGAGCCGGGTGGTCCGTCGCGCGCTCACGAGGTTCGCTATCCCGGCGGCGACTGCACGTCCGATATCTGGCTGTAGCTGGAAATCATAGCCGGTCGTGCTGGAAAGCGGTTACGATCGGATCTTCTGCACCGGGAGGGCCTACGGGCTCTCCCGGTCTTCCCATATTCGCCGGGAGTGGCGAGGTGGGGGCGGTCCATCCTGGTTATAAGTGGCTGGCTGGTTCTGGCCGGGCGCGGCAAGCGGCGCCCTTACCGGACCTGCTTGTAGCGGCGCTGCTTGCCGCGCCGGGTGAAGAATCCGCCTTATCATACTGGCTGGCGCTGCGTGCCGGGGACGCCGGACAGGCCGAGTCAAAGGGGAGTCCAATTTGCCGGTCATCCAGATCATCGCGGTTATCGGCTCGCTGGCGATCCTCGCGGCGTATGGGGCCAACCAGGCGGGGTGGATCGGCCCGCTGAACCTCAAATACACGCTCCTCAACGCGATCGGGTCTGGAATCCTGGCAGTCGTCGCCGTGATCGAGCGCCAGTGGGGTTTCCTTCTGTTGGAAGCCGTCTGGGTACTGGTCAGTATCTGGGGAACGTTGAGGATCTTGCGGGGCGGGGGAAAGAAAACACCGTCATCCAAGCCAAGCGCCTGAGGGGAGGAGAGGGGAACGGCCGAGCCCCTGATCGCCCCTCCCCACATTCATCCGGATCAATAGGCGCGCGCGAAGAGCGCCACCACCGTGCTCTCATTGCCGCAGAGGATGCACTGGCCCGGCTCTCCCGGCTGCTGGAACGGAATACACCGGATCGTGGCGTGAGTTTCCGCCTTGACCCGCGCCTCACACTGGGGATTGCCGCACCAGTAGGCGAGGTTAAAGCCGGCGTTGGCCTCGACCCGCTGCTTGAGCTCGTCATACGTGGTCACGAGCTTCGTGTTCTCATCCAGCATCCGTTTGGCTGCCGTAAAGAGATTCGCCTGGATCTCTTCCAGGATCACCGGGATAGCGGTCTGGAGGTTATCGATGGACACATTCTCCCGTTCGCCGGTATCGCGCCGGACCAGCGTGACCTGATCCTTAGCGACATCGCGGGGGCCGATCTCCAGCCGGATCGGGATGCCCTTCAGTTCCCACTCGTTGAACTTATAGCCGGGAGTCTTATCCTCACGGCGATCGACGAAGACCCGCGCCACCGGCTTCAGCAGGTCCCGGACCCGGTCGACGGCGTCATCGACGGCCTCGCTTCTCCGGATTGGCACGATCACCACCTGAATCGGCGCGACACGCGGCGGCAGCTTCAGCCCCCGGGAGTCCCCATGGACCATGATGATCGCCCCGATGGTGCGGAAGCTCAGCCCCCAGCTCGTGTTGAACGCGAACTGGCGCTGGCCCTGGGCGTCCAGGAACTGGATGTCGAACACCCGGCCGAAGTGGTCGCCGAGGTTGTGGGAGGTGGCCGACTGGAGCGCCCACTTCTTGCCACCCATCATTGCCTCGATAGTGTAGGTGCGCAACGCGCCGGCGAACTTTTCGGACTCGGACTTTTGTCCGGGAATCACCGGAATGGCCAACTCGGTCTGGACGAAGTCCTGGTAAACGCCGAGCATCTGGCGGGCGCGCTCCTCGGCCTCTTCCAGCGTGGCGTGCGCGGTGTGCCCTTCCTGCCAGAGAAATTCCAGGCTGCGCAGGAAAGCCCGTGGCCGTTCCTCCCAGCGGACGACGTTGGCCCACTGATTAATTAAGATCGGAAGATCCCGGTAGGACTGCACCCAGCGCGCGTACATCGGGCAGATGATCGCCTCGGAGGTCGGGCGGACCGCCCACGGCTCCTCAAGCTCTTTATTACCGCCCCGTGTCACCCAGGCAACCTCGGGCGCGAACCCTTCGATATGCTCGGCCTCACGTTCGAGCATGCTCTTGGGGATGAACAACGGGAAGTAGGCGTTCTCGACCCCGGTATCCTTGATCCGGCGGTCGAGCTCCCGCTGCATGTTTTCCCAGAGCGCGAAGCCGTAGGGCCGGATCACCTTGGTTCCCCGGACCGGAGAGTCGTCGGTGAGTTCGGCCTTCTGGACGACCTCCACGTACCAACGGTCAAAATCATCTTCCCAATCCGGGATTTCTTCAACGAATTTGCGTTCGTCCGTCATCTACTCCTGCTTCCACGCGCATGTGCTGGCTGGCGCCTGGTCCGTATAAATGTATCGTCAATCCGTTTGCCCGGCCTCCGCGCGGTGATTTATCACCGCGCTCACTCTACGAAGCCGGCTTGAGCCGGCTGGGAGCTAGGACGCCCGGACCATCTTTCCCGTCACACTGGCCTTTTCCTCGTCATTCAGAGCGCCAGTGAAGAATCTTCCAAAAGTCAGATCCTTCACGAAGTTGACCCTCGAGCGTAGCGAAGGGTTCAGGATGACGCGACATTGCTCCGAATGATGGTAGGTAATTCCTCCCCGAACCTTCTGCAGCCGGCTTGAGCCGGCTTCGGCTTCTCAGCGCGGTGTCTTTAGCGCCGCGCGCTCCCGGCGGGCACCGTGCGGACGGAATCACTCGAACGCTTGTGTGGGCAGTCACGGGTCCGACGCGATGCTCGGGACGGGGCCGGATCGACCACGGAAGTAGATTATAGCAGCGTGTCCGGGGTTGCTCTCAGAGGCGCATGGCGCAGTAGAAGATGGAGCTGCAACAAAAACGAGGGCCAGATGGCCCTCGTACTTCGGGAGCGGAAGGCGGGATTGCACGGGCGCTATTCTGTCGTGTTCGGCCCCGTTCCGCTTTGCCCGTCGCCATGCGGAATTTGGCCCTCACCGGGCGCTCACCGTTTGGTCACATACTGCGCCGTTCGGTCGCGTTCGTGACCAAATGGTGACCAAATTCCCCCTGCAATAGCCCCGGCTCCTTGCCTTACGGCCTTATCGATCGTCCCTAACCCTGCCCACGACCCAAACGATCCGAACAAAGATACGGCCAGGAACATGGCAGTCTTGACCGGTTCCCGTGCGTGTGCTTAAATGTTCTCGCGGAGTGTGTACGGACACATAGAGGGGAGTGTCCATAACCAAGGAGGGTCGGGCAGTGTGGGACGTGGTGACGTCTGGGTTTTGGACGTATCGCGGGTGTCCGGTCCTTCTTCCTTCTCGAAAGGGCAACTAACGTGGCGAAGCTGTGGTTCGGCCCGCCCGACGTGCGTGGTGGTTTGGCGACACCCTAGCGCCTTAATGCCAGAGCGCGCTACACGTCGGGATTGATTAGCATTGCTCTGGCATTAAGGACAAAGCCATGCCTGCAGAGGCATTCCCCGCGGCGCGTCTGCGTGGCGCGCTCGCTGAGGCGCGTATCTCGCGTCTCGAGCTGGCCCGGATAACCGGGCTGTCCCCGGATCATCTCTCCAAGATTCTCAATGAGCGGCTCCAGCCCGGCCCCGTCACGGTGCGCCGGCTGCAGGATGCCTGCACGACGCTGGGCATCGATCTCCCCGAGCTGATGGCAATCGATCCTCTCTCCGAGGGGGTGGATCGATGAAGGCTCGGAACCCCTACCTCCTGAGCGTCCCCGAAGCCGGTGCACTGCTCGGACTCGGGCGTACTGCCTCGTACGAGGCAGCCAAGCGAGGGCATCTGCCCACTATCACGCTCAATAACCGGCTCTACGTGACCATAGCCGCTCTCGAAGCCCTCATCGGCCGGCGGATTGATGTTGACGCGCTGAACGGCGGTGATGCTGATGCAGCGTAGAGACGCCAAACCCGCCGGCCAGGGCGGGCGGCTGCAGAACCGTGCATTGATCGTGGATGCCGTCAGGGTATCACGAATCACCCACGATCGCACCCGTCCGAGCCGGCATCGCCACGCTATCACGATCCATCCCGCAGGCGAGGCGGTGCGGCCATGGTAGCGAACCGTGATGATGACCCGCCGGTCAATCGCGATGACCCCCGGTATCAGCACGCGTATCAGCAGCAGCTCGCATTCCTCCGGGGTGTCAGTGATGATGAGATCCTCGCAGCCCAAGAACACGCCTATGCGAACTATCGGAACGTCCGCCACGATAGCGACCTGAGCGAGACGCAGAAGATCATCCACAGGGCGCAAGCGGACGCTTGTGCTGATGCGATCGAAGAAGCAGCACGCGGCCGGCCCCTGGAATTGGTCAAGCTTGCAACTGCGGATGCTGAGCGAGAACCCGGCCCCACGTCCCCGAAGCTCCCCGAGCCGGCCCCGTTCCCGGTGGATGCCCTCCCCAAGCCGGCCCGGTCGCTCGTTGCGGATGGCGCGGCCGCGCTGGGAGTGTCGTCGGACATGGTGGGTGTTCCCCTACTCGGCATCGCCGGCGGCATCATCGGGAACACCTACCGTATCGAGTTGAAACCCGGATATGAGGAGCGCGCCAACCTCTGGCCGGCAGTGGTCAACCCGCCCGGGTCCGGCAAGACACCGGCCCTCAACATCGCCCGTGCTCCAATGGAGGCTCTCCAACGAGAGGCAGCCAAGGCGCATAAGGAGGCGCTCGAACGCTATAAAGCGCAACTGGCTGACTGGGAGCGCGGGGAGAAAAGGAACCGTGGGCAGAAACCCACCCCGCCGCGGCTCCGCGAGTACTACGTGTCGGATGCGACCCTCGAAGCGATCCATGCCGTCCATGCGCATGAACCCGGCCTTTCGCTCATCCGGGATGAGTTGCTCGGCTGGGTGAAGTCTCACGATATGTACCGCGGTGGCAAAGGCGGGGACCGCTCAAACTGGCTCTCGTTGTGGAGCGGTGGCGCCATCAAAGTGAACCGCCGGCATGCGCAGGAGGACGGCCCGGCCTATATTCCAGACCCGGTAATCTGCGTCGTAGGGGGCATCCAGCCGGACATGCTCCCTGAACTGGCCGAAGAGGCCGGACGCCAGGATGGCTTCCTGGATCGCATCCTGTGGTCCTATCCCGATGCCCAGCCCCTCAAATGGACTGAGGCCACACTTGACCCGAAGATTACGAACGCGGTGCGGAAAGTCTTCCGGAAGCTCCGACGTGATGAACCGGCCACGCACCCGGTGACCCTCACGTCGGTTGCCAAGGAGACGTATGTAGCCTGGCATAACGAGAATGCCGAAGCCGTCGGACGGACCTATGGGCTCGTGCAAGGCGTCTACGCCAAGCTCCCCACGCAGCTTGCTCGGCTCTGCCTGGTACTTCACTGCCTTGCCTACCCCGACAATCCCCCAGCTACGCTCGTGTCAGCCGAGACCATGGGGGATGCTATCGAGTTGGTCGAATACTTCCGGGCGCACGCTCACCGGGTGCTCCCCGCTTTCGGTTCGGCGGCTGAACAACGAGCCGTTGGACTGCGAGCGCGGATACTCCGGGCGCTCAATCGTGAACCGGGCGCGTGGGTGAACCGGTCCGACGTGTTCACCCGCTTGGGCCATCACGCGCCGGCGGCCAAAGTGAATGCCGAGCTTCGATCCCTCGAAGAGGCTGGCGCCGTGGAATCCCGCCCTGGACCGTCCGGCAATAAGGGCGGCCGTCCCCCAACACAGTGGCGCACAAAAACACAAGAACACAAAAACCCCGAAAATGCCTGGGGGGAACTGTGAAAACGGCCATGGGAGTTTTTGTGTTTGGCATACACAAAAACCTCGAAGCCCGGAATCCGCGTCACGACGCGGTAAACCCCAGTTCTTGTGTTTTTGTGTTCTTGTGCAGGGGGTGTGTAGCGGAGAAGGGAGGGCACAACGATGACCGTAACTGAGCTGCTCAGTCGCATACAGGCGGCTGGGATAACGCTGATTCTCGAAGATAGCCGGCTCCGGTACCGTCCGGTGGATCGCATGACACCGGAGTTAGCCGCGGCCATCCGGGAACACCGGGAAGCGATCATCACCCGTCTTGCCGGGAATTCCGCCGCTACCTGCTCGAAGTGCGGCCGGCGGCTGTATCTGCCCGAGTCGCAGGCCATCGGCCGCTGCATCCGCTGCCAGTCCGAAGCCGAGTTCGTGGACACCCTGGCTCGGATCAAGATCCACCATGAGCGAACCAGGCGGGCAGTAGCAGCCCGCGTCAAGGAACTGGGGGGCACACGATGACGCTAACCAAGATCGGTGACGGGCTCACCCGCCCGGAGCGGGAAACGATCATCCGAACCAGCGATGGTGACAACGGCTGGGAGATCTACACCGCAAGCCCTACCATGGCCCGCCGGCTCGCCAAGCTCTGCAAGTCTATGGGCATTGAGTTACAGCCGGAAGGCCACTGGGGGGTACGGGCGTATCTGCCCAAAGGTGCCGTCAAACTCACGAAACGCAGTGCGATTAGCGACGCAGAACGCGAGCGACGGACTGCGCGCCTAGCAGCGGCACGGGCAGCCCGAAAAGCCGCAAGCGTAGGGAGCGCGGCCGATGCCTGATAAGACCTGGAAAGCAGCCGAACGACGGATAGCCGGTCTCTTGGGAGGCCGGCGTATCCCGGTTACCGGACGGGCGCGGGGAGACGTGCCGGACATCGCCCATCCCTGGCTGTCTATCGAGGTGAAGCATCGAGCGCACCTGCCCAGCTGGCTCATGAGCGCCATGGGGCAGGCAGCGGCCGCGGCCGGGGTGGATCAACTCCCCATCGTGGTGCTGCATCAGGCCGGGCGGCCCTACCGGGGCAGCCTGGTTATGGTGCGCCTCGAAGACTGGATCACCTGGTTTGGCGATGGTGTGGAAGGAGATCCCGATGCCTGAGCGCAAGCCGCGGCCTGGTCCCGGCCCGATGATGGCCGGCGAACTGCCCACTACCAGTGCCACATTGGGCGCCGGCGGCTGGTTGGTAACGTGCACCCGGTGCGGCCGGGAACGGCTGGTAACACCGGCACAGATCAAAGCCGGGCGCTGGCTGCAATGCCCGGCGTGCGCCGGCGATGATGAGGAAGGAGCGGCCCATGCCCGATGATGAACTGGACGCCATGTTGGCGTTCATCCAGCAGGAAAAGGAGCACTTCGACGCGCTGATCGCACCCATACTGGAGGAGGAGCGGACCCGGCTGGAACAGCTCCTCGAAGAGATCATCGATGAGGAGTTCCGAGCATGAGGCGGCGATTACCACCGCGGCGACTAATGCCCGCACAACGCAATGCCGCGTCCCGCTGGGGTGCCAGTTCACGTGCCGAGAAACCCCCGTCGCATGGAAAAACTCGAAAAACGGCCCGCTGATGGCCGGCATGTTTTCGGACGTACGAATACCTTTCGCGCGCGTGTAAGCGGTTTATCCGTCCAGTTTGGACGTTCAGATGCCCATTACCCGCGGGAATCGGATGGTTGCTTTTGGTTGGGAACAGTTGGCTCCCCGCTTGCTCGGCGGGCGTATGCAGAGGGTATCCGGTTCGCACATGCCAACCCTGCCGCGCGCGTAAGGTGTTCGGCTGTCCGAACTGGGGGAGGGCGGGACAAATCTCTGAGCATTGATGCAAGCGGGGACCGGGCGTATCCGATGATTTTTCCGTGTACGAATTTGGGCCATCCCCGCCGGCTCGGAATATCCGGCCCTCTCGCCGGCTGGGATGGCCCAAAATGGCACACAATCGGCCGGGAATTGCGGGAAATTGCGGTGAAAATCGACCGGGGAATGTCCCCAAATGTCCCCGAAAAGCGGATATTTCCGGCCATGAAATCAGCCCCCAGGGGCATGTTTCACCGGCAAAAACCGGCAATATCGCGGCCGGAGATGACACAAAATGTCACACAGCGTGACGGAAGGGGGTGGGGGCGATGCCCTACAGCGAACGCGCCATCGAGCGCCGGCGATGCACCGCAACGACCAAGGCCGGCAATCCCTGTCAGGCATGGGCGGTATGGGATGATGCCCGGCAACTCTGCGTCCAGCATGCCGGGCGGGGGCAGCGGGGACCGCGTACCGGGATACGCAAGAGTGAACGCACCCGCTACAAGCCCTGCACCTGCATCGCTTACACCTGGCCGCACCGGCCTGGAAGCGGGCTGTGTTGCTGGCCTGACCCGCCGCGCTATCGCAGTCTGATTCCCCCGAGTACCCATAGCTGGCCGCGGGTAACGCCTGAGATGCGCCAGTTCCAACGCATGCTTTCCCAGCGCTGGGGCTATTGGGGGAATCCGCGAAGCCGGACAATGTACGGTCCCCGGTCCTGGCTCTGATCCATCCTCTGAGCGCGCAGGATGGCCCACAACGCTCGACTAATCCGATATCGAGGAATCCACCATGCGAACCGTTATCGCACGTCCTGAGGCCGTACAGGCGTTCCTGCCAGGTCTCCCGGATGGCATCGGGGGAT
>CADEOZ010000089.1_pt1 | contig 24085 bp, 22 predicted proteins | sample 7288031 | NCBI WGS metagenome assembly CADEOZ01 (sample SAMEA6638613, study PRJEB37532) | metagenome | isolation source: wastewater | place: Germany | collected 2017-05-22 | reverse complement strand
GCCCGAACGCCCCGTCATCGAGCGTACCAGAGAGAATCACCCCCACGGTCTGCCGGCCATGAGACATTGCCGCCGAGCGGAACAGGGGGTCGATGGCTGGGCGGCGGCCGTTCTCCTTCGGCCCATGCGCCAGGTGGATGGTGGCCGGTTCAACCAATAGGTGGAGGTCAGGCAGCGCGACGTACAGGTACCCGCGCTCGATCAACTGACCGTCCCGTGGGTGAATCGCGGGCAGCGAGCCATGGCGGTTCAGGAGTTCCGGAAGCACGCTCAGCGCATCCGGCGGCAAATGCGGGACGACGAAGACGGCGGCCGGGAGATCGCGTGGTAAGCCTCGGGTGACCGCGATCAGCGCCTCGACCGCGCCGGCAGCGCCTCCGATGACGATCATGTCATGATCCGGCATCGCCTTCTCCTTTAGTGAGCCCGGTCTTCAGGTAGCGATCCTCGTTCATTGGCCGCACGTTTGATACCGGTATCCCGGGTGGCAGCCTGGACTCTCCGCCATGCGTGGTGGTCAGGGCGAAGGCCGTTCCTGCTCGTTCCCGGCGTTTTGCAGTAGGGAGAGGACGAGCAGTTCTTCCCGGTTAAGCCCCGGAAATTCCCCAGCCAACGTTGCCTCGTCCATGCTGTTCCAAATCCGGCGCAACGACCCGCCGAGGTAGGCGTCGATGATCGCCGGATGGATGTACGATGTCCGGCAGACGGTTGGCGTATTCCCAAGCTGGCTGGCGACCGATTTGACCGCGTGCGCCACGTTCTTCTTGCCATGCGTGTCGGACTCCGGTATCTCCATTTCCGCCAGCTCCCGCGCCGCAAGGATAGTCCCGGCCCAGGTGCGGAAATCCTTCGCGGTAAAATCCTGCCCGCTGATCGTTCGCAGGTAGTTGTTGACGTCGTCCGACTCGATCGTATGGTGCTCCTCACCCTCCAGGTACTGGAAGAGTTCATGGCCGGGTATTTCCTGGCAACGGCGAACGATCCGGGCAAGCCGCGGATTCTGAACGTCAACGACATGGTGCTTGCCGCTTTTGCCGCGGAACTGGAACCGGAGCGTCGAGCCGGAGATATCGATGTGCTGGTGGCGCAGCGTAGTCAGCCCGAACGAGCCGTTCTCCCGGACGTACTCCTCGTTGCCGACCCGGATATGCGTCGTTTCCAGGAGGCGCACGACGGTCGCGAGGATCTTTTCGCGGGGCAGGCCGCGCCGGGCCAGATCCTGGTCCACGCGCTGGCGGATCAACGGTAGGGCTTCCCCAAAGGCGACCATCCGGTGGTACTTGGTCGCGGAACGGACCTCCCGCCAACGCTCGTGATAGCGGTAGACTTTGCGCCCCTTCGCGTCGCGGCCGGTTGCCTGTATATGACCGCGCGGCGACGCACAGATCCAAACGTCGGTCCAGGCCGGCGGCACGGCAAGCGCCGCGATGCGCCGCAATGCCGCCGCGTCGGTCACCGGTTTGTCATCAGGGCCAATGTAGCGAAAGGTCTCGCCGGTCCGCTCCCGCCGGATTCCAGGCATGGTGTCGGTGACGTAGCGGAGCCCGGCTTCCCTGGCCGCGGAAAGCCCTTCCGCCGCTTCCTCCGCGGCTGCCGGTTGTTTCGACCCGTTCACTGCCTGCGCCATCGTTTTTATTCCGGTTGGGCTGGGACGCTCATCCCTTGAGGAACGAGGGCTTTTGATCCCACCACTGCTCGCCAATACGGTCGCGAATCACGGTGAGCACGACGCAATCATCCGTCACGTCACTGATGGCCCCGAACGGGATGAAAAGCTGTTTCCCGTCCGAGTCGACGCGGAGGTAGGGTTCGACGACCACCGGGGCGAAGCGCGGTGGCGGTACGCCGTAGTCTGCCGCCGTATAGATCTTCTCGACGGTTCCGATCTTTACGCCCTCGCTGTCGCAGACGTCCATGCCCGCGCGAATCCTGGCCATCATCAGTAATTCCGGCGGTGTCATGGCGCGGCTCCTTCCGTTGCAGGCAAGCGGCCCGGTTCCCATCGCGGGGGCCGTGCGTGTCCCTGGAGCAAAGGCCGTACCAGCATGAGACCGCATCTTCCGGCATGGCCCATGCGGAGACGACCGCCGCTGATACGGGACAAGATCCGGCGTGCTGTCGAACCGCTTGCAAGAAGGGGGTTGGATGCGGTGGTTCATGATCGTTCTTCTATTGCTGAGGGAATGGCTGTCGTTGGTGATGACATGTGCCCGGTTGGGCGGGTCGAGGCGGTACGGGATCGAGATTTCTTAATCGACCGCCCGGTCTTGCCGGACATTGCGGTTCCGTACGATGCCGTGCGGGATGTCACGGATGATCTTGTGGTGCTGTCGGCTCCGGCGGGCGATGTCGATTACCTGCCGGGCGTGACCGCGGCCGCTGGCAACCCTGGGCAGGCGGAGATCCGAAACGGGATGGAAGTGGATGGATCTGACCAGGAGCAGATCGGATGGGTAAAAGCGCGGTACCCGGATGCGTTGCTGGTCGCCCGCCGGCTGGAGCGCGATATCTACGTCCCCTACGACGCCGTTCAGTCGGTCACGAGCAACGGCGTTGTGCTGACCGTTCCGGCCGCCGAGGTCGATTATCAGGGGTGGGCCTATCCACCGCTCTCCGAATCCTAGCGGCTGCGGCGCCCTCCAGGGTTTCTCGCTACAGGATGGGGTTAATCGCGCATTCAGCGTGGGGTATTGATCCAGGATTATGGGGTGCGTACGCAATCTTGGTCATTATGTAGACTCGGCCTAGTAGTATGCTCGGCATAAACATTGCGGCTAGCTTCATGCCGGGTTCAGCCCGTGGGATCGATTGCCGAGCGCGGATAAAGGCGAATCGTATGAGCAGGAAGGTGAGGTGATCATGGTACTCGCTCCTCCTCTTGGGATGGGTTACGGACTGGGGATGGGCTACGCGCCCTTCTCGCCCTACGCGTCCTATCCAACCTACCCCACGTATCCCGTGACCTTAGCCACTGATCAATCCATCGCGCGCATGGTTGTCAACTCGATCAACACTGATCCGGGAATCCCCTCGGACGCCGACATTACCGTCGACGTCGAGGGCGGGATCGTTACGCTCACCGGGAATGTTCCGACGAAGTTTGCCAAGCATCGTGCTGGGGACGATGCCTGGTGGCTCCCGGACGTATTTGATGTCCATAACCGATTGCAGGTGGTTGCCCGCCGGGGTCGTGGTCAAGAGGGTCAACAGGGACAACAGAGACCGCAACGACAGCAGCCGCAACGGCAGCCGCAAGGCCAAAGTCAGGCGCACTAGCAGGAGGTCCAGCGGGGCTCACGCCGCGCTGATGTTGGTTCATCTTGATACGTTCAGGAGGTAGTAGCTATGACGTTTGGCTATGGGATGAACCCCTATGGCATGGGCTACAATCCGGCGGTGACTGGGGCCGAAGCGGCCCTGGCGGCACTCGGCGGAATCGGAGCCGCCGGGCAGATGCCCTTCCAAGCCATGCCGGGCTTCGGTATGGCGCCCTACGTGTCCCCGTTCGCGCAGGCATTCGCGCCTCCCTTCATTCCGCCAGTGACTCAACCGTTCATTCCACCCTACGCGTCGCCGTTCAATCTTGGCGCGTTGCCGTTCCCTGGCCTCCCCTCGTTCGGGTTTGGTGGCCTGGGTGGTCTCCGTCCCTCGGGCCGTAGCTTCTCCGAGCAGTTCCTGTCGACGGGGCTTCCGACCGATACGGATATCGAGGAAATGATCTACGACGCCATCGACGTCGATCCGCTCATCCCCGCTGACACCCAGATCGATGTCACCTGTGATTCGGGAACCTGTACGCTCACCGGCGATGTGCCGGATAAGATGGTCAAGCACGCGGCCGGCCAAGATGCCTGGTGGGCCACTGGCGTGGTCGATGTTCGCAATGAGCTGAAAGTAACCGGGAAGGGTCCCGCCCATGCTCAAGGGCCCAAGGCGCGATTAGGGGCGAGACTCGCGGCGCAGGCGGGTCAACGGCCCGGCGGTCAGCAGCCGCAACAGCAGCAGCCCGCGCAGATGGCACAATATCACGCTCAGCAGGCGCAATATCATGCTCAGCAAGCGCAACAGTACGCCCAGCATGGCGGTCAGCAAAGCCAATAGCACCACCGCCATGCCCGTTGAATACCTGGCTGTGTCCTTTTACTCCCGGTAACGGGTAGCGATGCGCTCGGCAGATCCGGAAGGGGCGGTCATACCGCTCCTTCTTGCGTTGAATCCGGGAGATCCTTCTCGGCATACACCACAAGGGTCAGTCCGGCCGGGCTCAATCCCGCGCTCGCCATCCGCCGCACCCGGAGACCCACTGCTTCCGCGGTCGCCATCGCCTCTTCCGGTGAGCGAAGCCAGGCGTACCGGCGGGTGATGATCTCGGTGAACAGGTAGACCCAGCCTTCGCGCGTGGTCAGCGGCACCGTGAAGATCGCCCAGCCGCCCGGCTTAACGGCCGCCGCCAGCGACCGGAGCGCGCGTTCCAAATCCTCGGCGTAGTTGAGGACGCCCACGGTCAGCATGCCATCGAACTGTTCCGTCACATTGAGCTCATCCGGCAGTTGCCCGGCCCGGAGGTCAACGTTGGTCAGCCCTTCCTGATCCAGCCGGGCTTGGAGATAGGTGCGCATCTGCGGGGAGCTATCGACCGCGACGACCTCCGCGCAGCGGTGGGCGAGTTGCGTGGTGTAGTGGCCGGTTCCGGGTCCGACTTCGAGTATGTGGGAATCCGGCCGCGGCAGGGTGCCGAGCAAGGCGAAAACGGCTGCTTCTTCCCGTGCCCGGATCGCCACGTCCAGAGGCACCCGTTGGAAGCCCCATTCATAGAGGTTCGGCGTCCACGCGACGTCGATCGCGTGGAACCAGCGATCGCGCAGGCCCATGTTCGGACGCTCCAATCAGTTCCGCATGTTGACCGTGAAACGATGGTCCTCCTCGCGAATTAACCAGATCCGCGTTACCATGACAAGGGATCGCCGGGATATCGACTCTGGTCTCGTGGCTGGAATTGGGTCCGGCCATGCTCCGGCATAGCCACGAGAACGGCGAATATCCCGTGCTATACTGTGTTCGTACACCTCGTTCGTACGGGAAGGGAGGGGCATGGCAGCGCGAGCACGGGGCCGGAAGCGATCGTCAGCCGGGCGGAAGCGGATGCCGGTTGCGCGGGCGACCGCGACAGGCGGCAAGCGCGCGATCGGCTGGCTATTCCGGCGCATCGCGACTACAAACCTCTCACCATTGCTTCGCCGGGAGGTTCTCGCGCTGACCGCGCTCGCGCTGGCGGTGCTGGTTACGATCCCGTTGGCCGGACTTGATGATGGCCGGGCGCTGCTCAGCACGGTGGGTGAAGGTCTCCGCGCGGTGTTGGGACGTGGCGTGGTGTTCGCGCCGCTGGCCTTTCTCTGGCTGACCGGTGAGGCGCTCTTTTCCCACGATGATGGCGCGCGCACGCGGCGGACGATCGGATACCTGCTCAGCATGATCGCGGTGGTGGCCGGTTTATCCCTGGCCGCTGGTCCGGAGGCGCATGCCGCCGGTGGCTATCTCGGCGCTGGCGTGAGCCGGTTGGCGGTCGCGATCGCGGGAGCCGGTGGCGCGTGGATCATCCTGGCTACGATCGGAGTCATCGGAATCTATTTCCTGACCGGCGCCGGGATAGCCAGTGCCGTCCGGGCCGGAAATCGGTGGCGGGTCGCCCGCCACGAGCGGCTGGCCGCCGCCCGCCTGGCGCCGGTGGAGAACACTCCCCGCCAGCCGGAAATGCCGGCGCCGGAGCCCGTCCAGCGTCCAGTGATCAACTTCCCCCGGCCCGGATCGCGAAGCCGGCAACGGGGTGAGCGGGATGCCGAACCCGCGGAATCACCGGAGCCCGGGCCGGAATCAGCGGAGGGTGTCCCGCTGACGCCGCTGCCCCTGCCGGATATCTCCCGGCTGGCGGTCTACGATGGCGGGCTGCCGGACAAGAGCGAGCTGGAGCGGAAGGCGGAGCTCATCCAGGATACGCTTGGAAATTTCAAGGTGGATGCTCGCGTCCGGGAGGTCCATCCGGGACCGGCGGTGACCCTCTTCACGTTGCAGCCGGCCGCCGGGGTCAAGGTCCGCCGCATAACCGAATTGCAGAATGATCTCGCGCTTGCCCTGGCCGCGCCGTCGATCCGGATTGAAGCGCCGGTCCCCGGCATGGCGCGGGTGGGGATCGAAATCCCAAACGCGAACGTCCAGGTCGTTGGGCTGCGGGAGACCATCGAATCGGCTGACTTCCAGCGGTCGAAGGCCAAGATCCCGCTTGCGCTGGGGCGGGATGTCAACGGCGAATCGATCATCGGTGATCTGGCCAAGATGCCGCACCTTCTGATCGCCGGGGCGACTGGGTCCGGGAAGTCGGTCTGTATCAACGGGATCATCGGGACCTTCTTGCTGACCCGTCAGCCGGGCGACCTGCAAATGGTGATGATCGATCCGAAGATGGTCGAGTTGGTCGGCTTCAACGGTGTGCCGCACCTCAAGGGACCGGTGGTGACCGAGATGGACAAGGTGGTCGCCGCGCTCCGGCTGGTGCTGCGAGAGATGGAACGGCGTTATCACGTCTTCTCCTCCCTGGGGGTTCGGAACATTGATGGCTACAACCTCCGGCGCAATGATGATCCATCGCTCGAACGGCTGCCCTACCTGGTCGTCATTATCGATGAGCTGGCCGATCTGATGATGACCACGCCGGAGGAGGTGGAGAGCTTGCTGGTCCGGCTGGCGCAAATGGCCCGTGCCACTGGGATTCATCTCCTGATCGCGACCCAGCGGCCCTCGGTGGATGTGCTGACCGGCCTGATTAAAGCGAATATTCCAGCGCGGATCGCCTTCGCGGTCACGTCGCAGACCGATAGCCGGGTCGTGCTGGATATCCCGGGTGCCGAGCGGCTGCTGGGGAAGGGAGACATGCTCTTCCTGCCGCCGGATGCTGCCAAGCCGAAACGGATCCAGGGCCCCTACATTGGGGACAAGGATCTCCAGTACCTGGTCGAGCACTGGAAGAAGGTGGTGCCCAATCACCAGTACGATCCGGAGTGGGTGAATTTGCCTGGTGCGGATGGCGAAGACGGCGCCGACGGGCACGACGCGCTGTATGACCAGGCCCTACAGATCGTGCGGAAGAGTCGTACCGCTTCGGCCTCCATGCTCCAGCGTCGCCTCAAGATCGGCTACAACCGGGCGGCGCGCATTATCGAGCAGATGGAGGAAGAAGGCGTAATCGGACCTCCCGACGGCTCTCGGAGCCGGCCAGTCTACGATATCGATGAAGAGGATTAGCGCGAGACGGACCCGGGCTGGCTCAGGTGGCCACTGCGCGAACCTGCCCGTAGCACTGACTGCAATAGACCGGCCGCCCATTCCGCGGGATGAACGGCACCGTCGTCTCGTTCCCACACTCGGCGCAGATCACCGCATGCTGAACCCGCGGCTGGACGCCCATCTGTGACTTCCGAGCCGACCGGCAGGTCGGACAGCGAACCGGTACATTCTGTAAGCCCTTTTCCCGGTAAAAGCTCTGTTCTCCAGCGGTCCAGATGAATGACTCGTTGCAGTCGCGGCAATTCAGTTGCCGATCCAAGAAATTCACCGCGCGGTACCTCCTTCAACGTCGCTCCGACCCTCGTATCGCATGACACATAGCCCACGACTACGCTTCGAGCTCCGCCCTTCGATGCGCGTCTCAGTAAGGGGTATGTGCTTCCGGCATGCGAATCGCGTTCCTTTGCACAGTACCATAGAGAAGCAATTCCTGCAATCATGTTGGCGCATTTGGTATCCCATCTGTCACGTGAGATACGTTAGGCTACAGCCTCGTCATCCTTTCTTGCCCAACGTCTTCCCGGCAGGAGCGGCGGCCTTTGTTATAATGGCTGGAGACACGGCCTATATATTGAGGAACAGATGCGGTCACGGATCACGGCTGAGCCGGTCGCCAAACTCATTGATGAGTTCGCCAAGCTGCCTGGCGTGGGGCCAAAGACGGCTTCACGGTTGGCCTACTTTATCCTCCGTGGTACGCGGGAGGAGGCGCTGGGGCTTGCCGAGGCCATTGTCGAAGTGAAGGAGCGGATCGTCCTCTGCTCGTCGTGCTTCAATATCACCGAGCAGGATCCCTGTTCGATCTGTGCCGATAGCCAGCGCGACCGGGCGACCATCTGCGTGGTCGAGGAGCCGTTGGATGTCGTCGCGCTCGATCGGACGGGTGAGTATCACGGGCTCTACCACGTCTTGCACGGCGCGATCTCGCCGGTCGATGGGATCGGCCCGGATCGCCTGCGAATCCGGGAATTGCTGGCGCGGGTCAGGGCTGAGCAGCCGGAGGAAGTGATCCTGGCGACGAACCCGAATATTGAAGGTGATGCGACCGCGATGTACATCGCCCGGCAGCTTGTGCCGCTGGGTGTCACGGTGACTCGCCCGGCGAGCGGATTGCCGGTCGGCGGGGATCTGGAGTACGCGGACGAGGTGACGCTGGGACGGGCGCTCGCCGGGCGGCGCACCCTGTAACCATCCCTGCCGCTGGATGGTGGCAGCGAATTCGCGCAGGTCGTACAATAGTATTAGCGTATCGGTCGGCACGACATCCCGGCTTTGCTGGATGTGCCGCCATCGCGGGAGTGGTCTAGTATTCGTGGCAACAGTTTCGGTCCGCCCACTTACTGTCAGTGATTTGCCCAGCCTCCGCTCGGTGCTGCAGGCGCAAGTTCCCCTGAACTATCCGCAGACGGTTCTCGATCACCGGCTCTCCGGATTTCTGGCCGCGCTCCCCTATGGGCGCCGGTACCGGCAGGCATTTGTCGCGGAAGTGGATGGGGCTATCGTGGGCTTTGCCGAATTCCAGCCGGAACCATGGAATTATCGTTGGATGGTCGCGCGGCTGGGAGCGGGGTCACCGGAGCATGATGGGGCCGATTGGGTGGCGGTTTGGCGCGAGCTGCTCCGCCATGCCGCGCACGTGGCCGCCATGGCCGGTGTCAAACGGCTCGGCGCGACCGCGCCGGTCGAAGGACCGGCGTACGATGCGCTCCGCCAGGTCGGATTTACGCCCTACGCGCAGGAAACGCTACTCCTGGCGCAGGGCTTGCAAGTTACCGACCGGGAGCAGGGATTCGTCCGGGAGCAGGAGCCGAGTGATGCCTGGTCGATCCATCAACTCTACCACCTGGCGACTCCCCGCGCGATCCAGTATGCCGATGCCTTTACGAGTAACCACTGGGATGTCGGGCGGCGTGCCGGTCTCCGGGTGCGAGGTTTCCTGATCGAGCGCGGCCAGGAGGTCGTGGCCTATTGCCAGGTGATCTCTCGCGGTCACCGCCACGTGATCGATGCCCTCACCCAGCAGGGTGAATCGCATCTCTTGGAGATCCTCGTGCCGGTCGCGCTGGCGAAGGCTGGGATAACCGATAAGGACACGGTCTGGGTTGGGGTGCCGGATTATCACACCGATTATCTGGACCACTTCGAAGAGATCGGATTCCGGCCATCGAGCCGGCTCACGTTGATGGTGAAATACATGGCGGTTCCGGCGGAGGCGCCGGAGCCGCGGCCGGCGATAATCCCCGGTGCCATCGATCCGCTCCCCATCCGCGCGCCATCGTACTCATCGTTCCCGGGTACCATCCATGCCGTGTCATCCCGGGTCGTTCAACAGATTACATGGAGTAGGTAATACTTGGCCGCTTGGACCACGAGTCAACAAGAAGAAACAACAAACCCGTTTAAAGAAGAGATCACCGACAATCTCGAAGACCTTCTGGCCGTCTTGCCTCCGCACATCGTTGATGCGCTGACGTCCCTTGATGGCGCGGAGTCCCGCACCGGTCTGATCGAGATCGTGATGGACCTTGGTCGCCGGCCCGAAGCCCGGTTTCACGATCACGAGACCTACCTCTCCGAGGAGGAAGTCACGCGGGAGCATCTGGCCTTCGTTGCCGAGCGCATCGGCCAGTTTGGTGACGACAACCGTGCCGGTATCGAGCGGACGCTGCACCGGATCTCGGCGATCCGGAGCCGCTCCGGCGATATCGTGGGCCTCACCTGCCGGATCGGCCGCGCCGTCTATGGGACCATTGGGATCATTCGCGATCTGGTCGAATCGGGAGAGAGCATTCTCTTGCTCGGACGCCCCGGTGTCGGGAAGACCACCATGCTGCGCGAAACGGCACGGGTGCTCGCGGACGACCTCCGCAAGCGCGTGGTCATCGTCGATACCAGCAACGAGATCGCCGGCGATGGGGATATCCCGCATCCGTCGATCGGCCGTGCCCGCCGGATGCAGGTGCCGTCGCCATCGCTCCAGCACGCGGTCATGATTGAGGCGATCGAAAACCACATGCCGGAGGTGATCGTCATCGATGAGATCGGCACCGAACTGGAGGCTGCCGCGGCCCGGACGATCGCCGAGCGGGGCGTGCAGCTCGTGGGAACCGCCCATGGGAACACGCTCGAAAACCTGATGATGAACCCGACGCTCTCGGATCTGATCGGGGGTATCCAATCGGTTACCCTGAGCGATGAAGAGGCCCGCCGGCGCGGTACCCAGAAATCGATTCTCGAACGGAAGGCCCCACCAACCTTCACGGTCATGGTGGAGATCCAGGCCCGCGACCGGGTCGCCGTGCACCGGGATGTCGCCGCCAGCGTCGATTCCATCCTGCGCGGGCGGCCGCTGCAGGTCGAGATCCGCCAGCGTGGGGCCGATGGCGAGGTGACCGTCACCCTGGAGCAGCCCTATTTGGCCCCGGAGCGGGTCGCCGAATTCGGCAAATCCCGGGGCGTTACCCAGCCGCGGCCGGTTCAGCATGACGGGGCGCAACCCCGGCCAGCCATGCCACTGCCGGCCGGCCGCGCGACTCCCGGGAAGCCTGCCCGGATCTTCCCGTTTGGAGTTAGCCGGAACCGGCTGGAGCAAGCCATTCACCAGATGGGACTTCCGGTCACGATCGTGCGCGATCTCCGCGAGGCCGACGCGGTCATTACGCTCAAGAACTACTACCGCCGCCGTCCTCAGCAGCTCCGTGAAGCCGAAGAGCGCGGCGTGCCGATCTATGTCGTCCGGAGTAACACGATCGTTCAGATGAACAACCTAATGCGGTCCCTCTTCGGTGAGAGTGTCGTGGCCGCGCAGGGTGACGATGAGCGGGCCGGAATCTCCGAAGATCTCATCGCCGCCGCGATGTTCGAGGCTGAGACGGCGATCCATGACATCATGGACGGCGCGGATAGCGTGGAGCTTCAGCCGCAATCGTCTCGTGTCCGCCGCCTGCAGCATGAGCTTGCCGAACGATATAACCTTATCTCGCGAAGTCGCGGACGTGAGCCGAACCGGCATGTCGAGATCTTTCGCGGGAGTGACCTTTCGTGAGCCTGTTCATTGCCTTAGAAGGTCCGGAAGGGGGAGGGAAATCGACACAGGCTCGCCGTCTTCATGCGGCACTGGACGCGCAAGGGTATGATGCGATCTTAACGCGGGAGCCCGGTGGTACCACCATCGGTGAGGCGATCCGGGCGATCGTCCTGGCGGACCACGCGCGGGGGATGACGGCCGAGACCGAAGCCCTGCTGTATATGGCGGCACGGGCTCAGCATGTGGCCGATGTCATTGCTCCGGCCTTGGCCGCCGGAAAGATCGTGATCTGCGACCGGTACATCGATTCAACGCTCGCCTATCAGGGTGCCGGCCGGGGGCTCGATATCACCAGCCTCCGCTGGCTGCAGGCGTTTGCCGGACGAGGGATACGGCCCGATCTGGTGATCCTGCTCGATGTTCCGGTCGAGGTTGGTCTGGCGAGGAAGGCGAACTCCGGTGAGGCGTTGAACCGGCTCGATACCGATGAGCACCGGTTCCATGAGCGGGTGCGTACCTGGTTTCTGGAGGCGGCCGGCGCGGCCCCAGACCGGTGGTTCGTGATCGATGCGACCGCGCCCCCGGCGGCGGTTGAACAAGCGGTGCGGAATGCGGTGCTCCGGCGGCTGGAACATGCCGAAGCCGCGAGCGTGGTGCGGGGACGACCATGAAGCTTATTTTTGCGGTGATTCAAGGGAAAGACGTCGAAAACCTGTTGACGGCCCTGCGAGAGGCTGGTTATCGTTCCACCCAGATCAATAGCGCGGGCGGATTCTTACGTGAGAACAATGTCACCGTTTTGATCGGCGTTGATGATCTAGAGGTCCCTGACATTGTGCGCATTATCAAGCAGAATTGTTATAGCCGGACTCAGTACGTGAATCCGTTGCTGCCGATCATGGAACCGGGTGAGTTTTATATGCCCGACCCAGTGGAAGTCCAAATCGGTGGGGCCATGGTCTTCGTGCTGGATGTCCAGCACTACGAAAGCATCATCTAGTCGCCGGAGATCGGCCCGCGGGGTGGACAGAGGGAGACTGAAGAATGGAAGCTCTTCTCGCCCGAGGCGTCCAGCTATTCATTGCGCTGGTTGGCGCCTATTTTTTAGCCCTGTGGTTCGCTCTCGCGGTCTGGACGTTCCAGGATATCCAGTCACGCAGCCGCAGCGCCATGGCGCAGATCTTCTCGACGCTCGTCGTCGTGCTCCTGCCGATCGCCGGGGTCCTGATCTATCTCATCCTCCGCCCCAGCGAAACGTTGGAGGAGAGCTTTCAACGTTCGCTCGAAGAAGAGTACCTGCTTCAGGATCTTGAAGAGTATCCGTTCTGCCCCAAGTGCCGGCGACCCGTTCGGGACGACTTTGCCTGGTGCCCGTCCTGCCGGAATGAGCTCCGTGAGCCGTGTTCCAATTGCGGGCGATTGGTCGATCTTCGCTGGTCCGCCTGCGCCTACTGCGGGACCGGGCGAACGCCCCAGAACAACTACTCGACCACACCCTATGGAACGGTTCAGCATCCACTTGATATGGAGCCCGATACGTTGACCCAGTTCGCCCAGCAGGTCCGCGAACGGCTGGGCGCCCGCTGGCCGCGATTGCTGCCGAACACCGGCAGCCGCGCGCGCAACGCGCCCGGGCAGAGCGGGCGGCCCTTCCAGGTCCCGTTCTGGCGGGCGGGCAGCGATGGCAACGGTAATGGGCAGCGCTGGAGCGGTTCATCCGGTGGGGGGCCTGAGGCAACCCGCGACCGGGCTGATGAGCGGGCGGCCGAAACAACCCGATCGAAGGATTGACCGGCTCATCGTGTCCGTGCCGGGGTGGATACCAGGGCGGATTGGGGCCGCCACCATCCCGATCAGGCACCCCCGCTGTAGAGCAGTTCCTTCACCGCGATAATTTCGCTTCGCAGCCGTTGATCGGTCTCGATCTGCCGCTCGACTTTCTCGATCCCATGAAGCACGGTACTGTGGTCCCGGCCACCCAGCCGCTGGCCAATCTCCACCAGGGATGATCCGGTTTCCGCGCGCATGAGAAACATCGCGACCTGCCGGGGAATCACCACATCCCGGCGCCGGACCGGCCCTCGCAAATCGACGGGAGTGACCCGGTAATAGCGTGTGACGGCATCCAGTACGTGCTCCGGGGTCAGTTGGCGGCGGCGGGTTTCAAGCGCGGAATCGGTCAGCGCCTGGACCGCCAGATTCATTGAGATCGGCTGGCCATATAGGTTGGCCAGCGCGATGATCTTGTTCAGCGCCCCTTCGAGTTCCCGGATATTGAGCTGGACCTTTTGCGCGACATATTCGAGCACATCGGCCGGCATCAGGACCCCGAGGTCTTGCCCCTTTTCGGCCAGGATCGCTTCGCGGGTTTCAAGGTCCGGCGGCTGAACATCGGCCAGCAGACCCCCCTCGAACCGGGAACGAAGCCGATCTTCGAGCGTCGCGATCGCCTTCGGAGGCCGGTCGCTGCTGATCACGATCTGCTTGCCCGACTGATACAGGGCGTTGAACGTGTGAAAGAACTCCTCCTGGGTGCCCTCTTTCCCGGCGATAAACTGAATATCGTCGATCATCAGGATATCGATGGTCCGGTACCGGTTCCGGAACTCTTCGTTCCGCTGGTGGCGGATGGCGTTGACCATGTCATTTGTGAAGGTTTCAGAGGAGACATAGCGGATCTTGAGGTTCGGGTTCCGCGCCAGCGCGCGATGACCAATCGCGTGCAGCAGGTGCGTCTTGCCAAGACCGACTCCGCCGTAAAGGAAGAGCGGGTTGAACTTTTCCGCCGGCCGGTCCGCGACCGCGAGCGCCGCGGCGTGTGCCAGGCGATTGTTCGAGCCGACGACGAACTTCTCGAAGACGTACTTCGGGTTGAGCCCGTGTTCGGGCGCCCCGGTAAGCTCCAGTTGCTGTGCCGGCGCGTGCTCCGGGGTGGCGGATTTGGACGCTGCTTTCCGGCCGGTTGGGCGCGTGGTTCGCTGGGTGCCGGGAGTGCCGGTCTGACTGCTGTTCAGCACCGCGAACTCGACCGCCACCCGGTGACCAACGATCAGGGAGAGCGCCTCCTGGATATCCGGCGCGAACTTGCTCCGCAGCTGATCGGCCGCGAAGCTGTTCGGCGCGCCGATCTTGGCCAGGTCATCGCGCAGTTCGATGATCTGGGTACTGCGCAGCCAGGTCTCGAAGTTCGCGCGCGATACCCTCGTCTCGAGGTCGCCGAGCGCCGCCTGCCAGATCTGCTTGCCTTGCATTGCTCATCCCTCACGGAGCCGCCGTGCCCGGTCACTGTACGTACACTTCGATCCTAGCAGGTCAGGACCCGCGCGGCAAGTTGTGTCTCTTCGTCACGGTGGCGGGAGTACATTGCCGGAAACACAAATCGGGCCAAACGGCCCGATTTGTGCGGGAAGGGGAGGGGACGGAGCGACCCCGACGCGGGTTTGGTTCGGATTCTGGTCGAGTGGCCACGGGATCATCTCTATTGATGTATACGTCTGCCGTTTGAAAACGGTTCCACTATCCGAGCCGGTAGCGAGGGGCAATTGGAGTCCGATAAGGAAGCCGGTTCCGGCGAGCGACGGAACCGGCCTGGGGTGCGCGTGCTGGAGTCTTACTCGTACTTCGTATAGTCGGCTGCCGCTCCTCGTGCACGTTCCTCCGCTTCCGCCTCCGGTGATCCCCGTTTCGGGCCCTTCTCTTCGCGCCCGGCTTTCTCCCACTGCTCGCGACTCGCGGGCCCGGTGCCTTCGGTTCGCTCAGCTTCGGTCTCCGTGGCGTAGGCTTCCCGCTGCGGAGGCGTCTGCCCCGCGTTAATCTCCTCGCGGGCCTCGGTTTCCCCGGCGGCGTTCATCGCAATCGGCTCCTGCGCCTCCGTGTAAGAGACGTCGGAGATTCGCTCTTCTTGGCCGCCACCCCGTTCGACCGCGTGCTCTTCAACAAATTGCTGGATCTGTTCTTCAGCAGGTTCGCTCCGTTTTTCAGCGGATTCGCCCGGTGGCGGGGTCTGCTGGGCGGCCACCGGGGGCGGTGACGCTACTTCCCCGTCACCTTCCGGCGGAGCTGGTGGCGGGCTCGCCTCCTGTCCGGGTGGCTGATCCCATCCCATCGTTTCGATATGCCCCTTCGAAACCTCGACCCCTACCTGGTCATCCCAAACCGAGAGGTACTGCGATGGGATGTACAAATCCTTGCCGAGCCCGAGGAAGCCGCGCTCGACCGTAATATAAAAGTGCCCCTCCGCGTCGAGTGGCTCGGAGACGGCCGAGACCTTCCCGATCTTCTTCTGCTCGCCATCGTAGACTTCCATACCATCATGGATCATGTTCCGGAGATCTTGTTCCTCGGCTCGTACGGTCTCCGGCTCGGTTCCGCGGATTTCCTGCGGGCTATTGGGTCCGTAGGAGACGACGCCTTCTTCGCCCATTACCAACTCCTTTCGCAAGTTGGCGAAACTGTCAGCGTAGGATGAAAAACACGCAAGAGCGGTGCCAGATGGTCACCGGGTCCGCGCCGCGCGAGACCGGGTGAGACGCCTTTGGTATCATGAGCCGGTATGCCCGGGGTACCCCGCGCGATGGAGGGATAACGTAGATGGCGCCGAAGGGTCACATTCCACAGGTCCTGAAGGGGATGCGCGATTTTCTCCCGGAGCAGATGCTCTTGCGAGAACAGATCATCGGGACGCTGCGCACGGTCTTTGAACGCTACGGGTTTGAGCCGATCGAAACGCCCGTTGTTGAGTATTTGGAGACGCTTACCGGGAAGTACGGCGAGGATGAGAAGCTCATCTATCAGTTCAAAGATCGTGGGGACCGGAACGTGGGCCTGCGCTACGATCTCACGGTCCCGCTTGCCCGGTACATCGCGAACCACCGGAGCAAGCTGGTCTTCCCGTTCAAGCGCTATCACATCGCGCCGGTCTTCCGGGCCGACCGTCCCCAGGCCGGCCGCTACCGTGAATTCTGGCAGGGCGACGTCGACATTATCGGCACCCGCTCGATGATCGCCGATGCCGAGCTGATCGCGATCTGGGCCGAGGTCCTCACCGCGCTGAATATCCCGAACTTCGTGGTCCAGATCAGCCACCGCCGCTTGTTGCAGAGCCTGGCCGAATTCGCGGGTGTCCCGGCCGAGCAGGCGGCCACGGTCTACCGCGCCATCGACAAGCTGGCCAAGATCGGGCGCGAGGGTGTCCGGGAGGAGATGGTGCGCGCCGGGATCACGGCGGAGGCCGCCGAAAAGGTTCTCGATCTCGTAGAGATTCAGGGTCCCGCTCAGGATGTCCTTCCGGAGTTGCGGGCCAGGCTTGCCGGAAGCCCGATGGCCGAATCGGCGCTAGCCGACCTCGAGGCCCTGTTTCAGTACTTGGCAGCCATGCCAATCAGGCCGCACCAGTACGCCCTCAATCCGGCATTGGCGCGGGGGCTGGATTACTACACCGGCCCCGTGTTCGAGGTAACGGTCCAGGAGCCGAATATCGGCTCGCTCGGCGGTGGCGGCCGCTATGACCACCTGATCGGGATGTTCCTGGGCGAGGAGATCCCGGCGACCGGCGCCTCGCTCGGCCTTGAGCGGCTCCATGATGTCATCGCGGAATTGGGTCTTTTGGAGACGCCGCGGACCGTGTCACGCGTGCTGGTGACGATCTTCTCTGGAGAACTCATCGGCGAGTCACTGGGACTGGTCACCCATCTCCGGCAGGCGGGGATTCCGGCTGAGGTGTATCTCGGTGGGAAGTACAAGCTGGGGGATCAGTTGCAATACGCCGGCAAGAAGGGGATACCCATCGCCGCGATCGTCGGTCCGGACGAGGCGCAAGCCGGCACGGTCACGCTGCGCCACATGGCCACCCGGAAGACGGTCACCGTTCCCCAAGCCGAGATCGCGCTAGCGGTCGCCAATCTGCTTTCCCAGCCTCCGGAGGCCGATTAGACCGCCGTCCATGGCTACCGGCGGCTCGGCATGCCCCATGTGGCGCAAGATCGCAGGAGCCTGCGGGATAAATCTGTTCGGGTGATCGACGACTCGAAGGCAGACAATTCAAACGGCGCTCGCTTAGCACGTATGTTCTTGATATAATACGTGTACGTACTAGGTTTCTAGCGACAGGGGCCGTTATGAATGCTCTGCCAGAGACCCATTCCCTCACGCCGGTTTTTTCGACCGTGCTGGGCCGACTCTATCAAGCCGACTGCCTTGATCTCCTACCAACGATTGCATCCGAATCTATTGATACAATCTTTGCGGACCCACCTTTTAATCTCGGTAAGCAATACGGCCATAAGGTGAACGATTCCCGTGCGGAAGACGAGTATCTGGCATGGTGCTATGCGTGGCTCGACGAGTGTATACGTGTTCTTGCTCCAGGCGGATCGCTGTTTCTCTATAATCTGCCCAAATGGAACGTCCCACTCGGCGCTTATCTACATCAGCACCTGACGTTTCGCCACTGGATCGCCGTAGACATTAAATTTGGATTACCGATTCCAGGTCGTCTTTATCCATCGCACTATAGCCTTCTTTACTACAGCAAGGGCAAACCAAAGACTTTCACGCGCCCGCGGGTGCCAATTCCGGTCTGCCGGCACTGCGGTGGTGACATCAAGGACTACGGTGGTCATCGTAACAAGCTCAATCCTGAGGGCCTAAACCTAACTGATGTGTGGTCGGATATCCCGCCGGTTCGTCACCGTTCAACAAAGAACCGTGTCGGGAACGAATTGTCGCTGAAGCTTCTCAACCGAGTCTTCGAGATCTCAACTGAGCCAGGAGATTTCGTGCTTGATCCATTCGGCGGTGGCGGCTCGACGTATGAGGCAGCGGAACGTAACCATCTTCACTGGATTGGCTGTGAGATTCAGGACTGTGGTCCGATCATTACCCGTCTCAAACGCTTCCTCGCAACGCCTCGCATGCTGAGCCTACCGTTGGAAGCGGCGGACGATTAGCGTTCGTCCTCCAGCCGCTTCCCCTGAAAAAGTGCTCGTCCATCGGTGCCCTTCCTGATTCTTGGCACCGTCGGATCTTCATCGTCATGCTCGACTTCGATGACTGCTAACACACATGGCGGAACGTTCAAGCGCTCATAGATAGGAAAATACGGCATGAGTTCGGGTACGTTGCCGACACGATCAGTGAGATACCGGTAGAGCTTGCGAGAGGGAAGTACGAGGACGCCGCCGACAAGGCTACCTGATAGGATGCCGAGCGATAGCCGATTGAGGGATCGATGGCTGGAGGAAATGTTCCCTGTTTCCCATTCCACGGCGAATGTCCCAATGGGCGTGTCGAGTGCTGCATCCACGTCACCAACGTTTGGTACGGATTGCTGTTCGACCGCCCACCCAAGATCGTTTAGTCCCTGTTGAAACGCCTCTCTGATCGGGACAACGCCGTTTCCCATCTTGACTGGGTTGATGGTGAAGCGGTCTGATCCTTCAGGCCAGGCGATCGATGCAATCGCCGCAGCAAGATCAGCTTGGATACGCTTCCATTCCCCGCTACTGGCGATCGGTTCGTGCATCTGTAAGAGGTAGGTTGGCCCCTGCTTCATCGCTCGCAAGGCTCCCGTAATAGATCCAGCGGATCGATATTGAGAGCCGCGGAAAGCTTGACAAGCGTCGCGAGAGTAACGTTTCGTTCTCCCCGTTCAACCGCACCGATATATGTACGATGAAGTCCGCACAGGTCAGCAAACGCCTCTTGTGAGAGGCCCATTGCGGTCCGATACTTTCGCAGGTTTTGGCCGAGGCGTTGGTTGAGGTCCACGGTTCTCATGCGGACAACCATCGCGGCATGATGACTATTCGTCCACAGACTAAAAGTAGCGATCTCTGTGCTGATGGGGGAATGGACGCGATATGGGGAGGTGGCAGGCAGCAGGCAGGCTCACGACGGGCCAATGCCAAAGATTGCCATCCGGGTCCACATGGATACCGTCAAAGCCCGCATTCCTCATCCGGCGCGGCAAGCAGCGCCGCTACCAGGGGTTCCGGAAGGGGCGGTGGTTGCTGCTCCCGATCACGGCCGGACGATCGGGCCACGGTGAATAATCCGGAATAGAGGCGGCAAGCGTCTCGAAAATAAGGCGAGTCTGGACCCGTTTGTCTCGTAAGGGAATGGCGGAACAATTAAGTTCTGCTGAGCTTGATACTGTACATAAGTAACGCTAAACGGCTTGCCGAATCATGGTTCCAAGGCGGCATTCGAATGTAAGTAATCATTGAGAACTTGCCAACCTCGGAATTCTCTCCTGGTGCGCTGGATGAGCTACCGGCGGCTCGGTAGCTCCAGTTCCCGCTCGGCGCGTTGTCGCGGCTCCGGTTCCCGCTGTCCGGAAACGATGATCGGGCCGATGGCTGGATGCGTAATACTGGTGGCGCGCTTGCCATCATCCACCTTGCGGTCCGGCTGAAGCAGCGTTTCATAGACCGCCAGCAGTTCGCCGACGCGCTGCTTCCAGGCGAGCCGGCGGACGGCCCGCTCGCGCAGCCGGAGACCGAGCGTGGCAGCCTGCTTGGGCTGCTCCAGCAGGTCGATGAGCTTGCCGGCGAAATCACGCGTGTCGCCGTGGTGGGCATAGACTCCAAGATCGCCAAGGATCTCCCGGTTGGCCGGTGCATCGAAGGCGACCACCGGCAGCCCCATGGCCATGTAGTTGTAGAGCTTGCCGTTTCCCTCAGTCAGGGACATCTTCGGCGCGACCGCGATCTCCCCCAGCGCCAGATAGCGGTGCGCGTCGAGATAGGGAATTCTCCCGGGGAAGCTCACGCGCCCTCCGAGGCCGAGCCCTTCGGCCATGATCCGGTAATCTTCGTGGCCGGGAAACCCCATGACTAAAAAGAACGCATCCGGCACCCGGTCGAGAACCATCCGCGCCGATCGAAGGAGAAGGTCGGACCCCTGATAGGGAGCCAGAAGCCCGAGGTACACGATCACCCGCGCGCCGGGCGGCAGGCCGAACAGGTGGCGCAGTGCCTGCCGGTCCGCATCCGGGACGGCAGCCGGTGAGAAGCGGTCGGTATCGACGGCATCTAAAATCGTGGTCAGACGCTCATTGGCAAGTCCCTGTTGAATCAACCGCTCGCGCGCGTTGTGGCTGCTGGTTACGATGACGTCGGCGAGGCGGTTAATGCGGTGCTCGATCCGCCGGAGCCCTGCCTGAATCCGGCCGTTCCGGCGCAGGAACCCATGGTCGAGCATCTCCTCGGTCAGACTCCCCTGGTAGTCAAACACCAGTGGCCGCCGGATCAGCCGGGCGAGTGTCCCGCCGATCAGCGCGCCTTCATGGAGATGCGCGTGGATGATATCGGGCTTGAAGCGCAAAGCCGTGCGCAGGACTTCGCAGGAGAGAACGCCATCCAGATAGAGCTTGTGCCGGGAGGAGCCGACCACGACCCGTTTTCGCCAGGGGACATCGATCGAACGCCGGACCTCGACGCCGGGAACATCCGATCCATTGTGGTAGGTGCAAATGACGACGCGGTGGCCGAGCGCTTGAAGGGCTCTCGTCTCCTCCAGGATGCGAACATGACAGCCATAATCGGCGAAGAACGATGTGGGCGCGATCATCAGAACCCGCAGAGCCCCAACCCCTTCCCATCACGGGTATCCCATCCCCCGGATAGTGTGCCTTCCCGTACTGTCCCCTTGCCACTCTGCCCAGCCGGTAACGAAACGAATAAGCGCGCCGGGGGCTGCGTTAACCACGACGATTGATGATGACCTTGACGTGAGCCCGGCCATCATCAATAGTCATGGAAATGAATGGCAATGATTCATCGAAGGGAGCCCGTTGGCGGGAGGATGAAAGCGGAAGAACTCCAACAGGTAATGGTTGTCGTGGCGCATCCGGATGATATGGAATTCGGCTGTGCCGGTACCGTGGCGAAATTTATCAGGGACGGGAAGCAGGTCGTTCTGATCCAGTGCACGTCGGGGGATAAGGGCACGGCCCGGCGCGACATAACGTCGGAAGAGCTGAGCGCGATGCGGGAAGCCGAAGAGCGTGAGGCATGCCGGCGGCTTGGTGTGTCCGAGGTGCGCTTTCTCCGGCTGGGAGATGGGGAATTGGTGCCGGACCTGGCTTTCCGCGAGAAGATCGTCCGTTGTATCCGGGAGTACCGGCCCGATATCGTGATCACCCACGATCCTTTCCGGCCTTACTCGCTGCACGCCGATCATCGTGCTGTCGGCATTACGACGGTCGATGCCGTCTATCCGACCGCGCGCGATCCGCTCTATTTCCCGGAGCATGGCGAAGACGGCCTGGAACCGCACAAGGTCGCGGAGTTGTGGCTGTTCGGAGCTGAGTACCCCGATACCTACGTCGACATCAGCGAGACGTTCGGTGACAAGCTCAATGCGCTCCGGGCGCACGCGAGCCAGATCGGCGATGGGAACGGGCTGGAGGACCGGCTGCGGCAACGAGCCGCGGAGGCCGGCGCGGCAAGGGGTATCGAGCTGGCCGAGATCTTTAAGGTGATCACGATGCGCCGCTGAGGCGAGCTCAGCGCTGATGAATGAGAACGAACCCGCCGGCGGGTTTTGGCGATGGCTGGGTATGGCGAAGGCAATCGTCCCGGTAGGGTCGCACCGGGAGCGGGTGGCATGCAATACTACCCGAAACGCGCAACGATGGTGGCTATCCCTACGCGTTCCATAACCGCCCCGGCGCTATCCGGTTGATTGGCGGCCGGGTAGAGTGAGATGAGGGTAGGCCGGCCATCTGGCGTCTCGCGCGATGCACGGTATCATAGTCATGTGGGACCAACGTATTTGACCGGCCATTCGGAAGACGCCATCCGACCGTGGGCACCGGAGGGGAGGCGCAATGGACCTCGAACGATGCGCGATCGTCTTCGTTTGGGTAGTCGTCGTATTAATCGTGATGAGAGTCGTGAGAATCATCTAGGAACCGCTGTCGAGAACGTCCGGATGCTGGAAAGATCGGCGTACGATCGACGGCACGGGCGGCGGTGCGGCGTACCCTGGACGTCGAGAATCGCGCGCGCAGCATAATCTTAAACCGTGTGGTTGCCAATGTATGGGCACCCTGCTATTCTTGGAGCAGAATCTGCCGGAGCAGATGGACCCGGTCGCGTGTTCGTTCCGAAGGCAATCTGTGATGGTGTCATGCCATCCGATGCATCCGGTGCGGAGGGGTGGAAATGGTTGCGGAACCGATCGTAATCCCCCAGATCCAAGACGATCGAGCGATTCCAAAGGCTGGTGAACGCATAACCCGGGATGCGTACGGTCGGCCGATGACCTATCTCCGGATTTCCCTGACCGATCGCTGCAATCTGCGCTGCGTCTACTGCATGCCGGCGCAGGGGATGAAATTCATTCCCCGGCCGGAGCTCTTGACCGATGAGGAAATCCTGCGAGTGATCCGCGCGGCGGCGAAGATCGGCTTCTCCAAGATCCGGTTGACCGGAGGGGAGCCGACGATCCGGCCGCACGTTGTCGATATCGTCCGGGAGATCGCCAGTATCCCGGGAATCGACGACATCACGATGACGACGAACGGTCTGCTGCTGGACCGGATGGCGCACGACCTCAAGGCGGCCGGCCTGCGGCGCATCAATATCAGCATCGACACGCTTATTCCCGAGCGGTATACACGCATAACCCGTGGCGGCAAGATCGAGAAGGTCTTCGCGGGAATCGCGGCTGCGGAGGATGCCGGGCTGACGCCGATCAAGCTCAACGCGGTGGTCGTTCGCGGGCAGAACGATGATGAGGTGGCCGATCTCGCCGGGCTCACCATCGACCAGCCGGTGCAGATGCGCTATATCGAGGTCATGCCGCTCGAAGGAGTCGGTGATGTCCACGATGAATCCATGGTGACCACCGAAGAGACGATCGAAATCATCGAGCGGACACACGGCAAGCTGCTTCAGCGCGAGGCACCGCTTGGCGATCCGGCGCGCATCTATCAGATCCAGGGAGCCGTCGGCACGATCGGCTTCATCAGTCCCGTGAGCCAGCCCTTTTGCTCGTTCTGCAACCGTATCCGGCTGACCGCGGATGGCAAGCTGCGGCTCTGCCTGCTGCGGAATGACGAAGTGGACGTGCGGGACATCCTGCGCGGCGGTGGTACTGAAGATGATCTGATCGAGCAGATCCGCTATGGGGTGTGGCGTAAGCCCTGGGGGCATGGCCTGGCCGAAGGTGACCGGAACATTGGGCGCGGGATGAGCCAGATCGGCGGCTAAGCGCCAGTCACGAGCGAATGTAAAGCGGGCGGGCCATTGTGGTCCGCCCCTTCCATATCTTGCGATCGATGGCGGGGACGCCGGATATGGCCCGGTCGCTCCGGGTGCTACAATCAAACGCTTGGGGGCGGATCGGGCCCGGTGGCTCGCGCGGTCTTCAAAACCGTTGGGCGGGGTGACGAGCCTCGCTGGTGAGTTCGACTCTCATGCGCCCTCGCCACCTCTTTTTCCGCGTCAAATCAAGGAAAATGCCAGAGGCAGCGAAAAGCCCCGGCCACTACGACCGGGGCTTTTCCGTGTTTGACAGCCAAACTCCCAAAATGCCTTACATCGCCGCGCCAAACAGGCTGTCCATCGTGGCGGCTGCCTGCTCATGGAGCGTGGGAACCAGGGGGCTGAAGGTATCCAACGTGAGGGCGATGGTGCCATATCCGAGCATCTCAGAGACAACCTTAGGATGCGTTCCCTATGGGAGGAGGAGCGTGGCGGCGGTGTGCCGGAG
>CADEOZ010000042.1_pt1 | contig 25232 bp, 23 predicted proteins | sample 7288031 | NCBI WGS metagenome assembly CADEOZ01 (sample SAMEA6638613, study PRJEB37532) | metagenome | isolation source: wastewater | place: Germany | collected 2017-05-22 | reverse complement strand
CCCCCAATCCTAGGGGAGGGGAACAAACGTTCGACCGTACTCCCCTCTCCCAAAGTTGGGGGAGGGGCCAGGGGTGGGGGCCACTGGCGCGACTGCGCATGATGGGCGACGAGAGGATGTTTTGAATGACAATCGGGCTCGGGCTGCTCATCATCGGGGGGACGTTGGCCGTCGCCATCGGCTGGCTGATCAACCGCAGGGTCACGCACGAAAGCTTTCTCTGGATCGGCCTCGTCGTGGGCGGGGTCGCGTTTCTCCTTGCCGGGATACTGCAAAACCTGATGGTAGTGCCGATGGCGATTACCATCCATGGCCGGGAGGGACTCCAATCGCTGGTCCCGGCCTCCCCATTGGAAGCCATCTACTACGGGCTGGCAGCCGGAATCGCCCAGGAACTGGCCAAGCTTGCCGGAATCCGGGTCTACGGAAGGAACCGGGAAATCTTCCCAACCGCGATCGCGATTGGCGCCGGGTTCGCGTTGACCGAGATCATTCTCATCAGCTTGCCGGCGATGCAGGCCGGCGTTACCAGCGTCTCGGCGCTGGCCATCCCGATCTGGGAGCGCTTTTCGGCGATCCTCTTTCACATCGGCGCTGCGATCATCATCGGCTACGGCCTGGCGCGTGGGAAAATGTGGCTGTATCTGCTGATCGCGATTCTCCTCCATGGCATCCTCGACGGCGCCGTCGCGCTCCGGGCGTACTACAAGATCGACCAGATCGTCGCGTTCGAGACCGTCATCCTCATCTTCAGCGCCGCCGTCCTCGCGTTGGCCATTCGTTGGATGCAGAGCGCGGTGCGGGATCACGAACTGGTCTCCACGACCAGATGACCGGGCAGGCCCGCGGATCGCGGTTCGTTTGCCTCGCGCTTCCTCAAAGTGCTATACTGGCGGTTGTGAAGGTAAGTTGAGAAGCCGTATGAAGAAGAACAAGGGGAGTCGCCGCATCAATGGCGTTGTATAAGGCGCAAAAGACCGACATCATTGAGCGCTTCCGGGCGCATGACACCGACACGGGTTCGCCTGAGGTTCAGATCGCACTGTTGACGGAGCGGATCAACGGTCTGACGGAGCATCTGCGCGAGCACTCGCATGATAACCACTCGCGTCGCGGCCTGTTGAAGCTGGTTGGGCAGCGGCGCCGGTTGTTAGCGTACTTGAGCAAGAAGGATGTCGAACGCTACCGCGCCACGATCCAGCGCCTTGGGCTTCGCCGCTAATTGCGCGCCGGCAACCCTGGGCTACCAAACATTGATGCCGCCGAGCGTGAACGCCCGGTCACAATTTGAGGTACCACTTCCTTCAACGGCCCAGGGGTCACCCTGGGTCGATCGTTTATGCCGAAATGGCCTCCTCAGCAGGATGATTCCCGGCATGGGGAGGAATTTCGCGGTAGGCACGTGGGCGAGTGCGAGGAGTTAGGCATTGGGGCCCGGTGATGAGCTCCCGGAGCGTCATCATCGAACGCCAGTTCCTAACACCTCCCATATCCTGCCTACGTCTAGAACTGCCGGCTGTTGCCAAGCAACCGCCGGAAACACGGGAGGGCTTTTATGCCACCAAGCATTCATACAAAATCCGTAGAGGTCGGCGGGCGAACGCTGACCTTTGAGGCCGGTCGCATTGCCGGTCTCGCGAGCGGAGCCGTAACGGTTCGTTACGGAGATACGCTCGTGCTTTCGACCGCGGTTGGCGCGAAGGAGCCACGAGAAGGGCTCGACTTCTTCCCTCTGACGGTCGACTATGAGGAGAAGATGTACGCGGCCGGGAAGATCCCCGGTGGCTTCATCAAGCGCGAAGGCCGTCCCAATGAGAGCGCGATCCTTGCCGCCCGGTTGACCGACCGTCCGGTCCGTCCCCTCTTCCCGAAGGGCTACCGGGCGGATGTCCAGATCATCTCCACGGTCCTCTCGACCGACCAGGAGAATGAGCCCGATATCCTCTCGATCAATGGGGCGTCGGCGGCGCTGACGCTTTCCGATATCCCCTGGAGCGGCCCTGTCGGCGCCGTCCGGATCGGTGATATCGATGGCGAACTAGTCGTCAACCCGACCTTCCATCAGTTGATCGACAGCAAGCTCGATGTGGTTGTGGCCGGCACCGCCAACGCCGTCATGATGGTCGAGGGAGAAGCCAGCGGCATCCCGGAGGAGCGACTGCTGGCCGCGGTGGAACTGGCGCACAGTGAGATCAAGCGGCTGGTTCAGGCACAGGTGGAATTGCGCGAAGCTGCCGGCAAGGCGAAGCGTGAGTTTATCGCGCCGGAAGAGAACAGCGAGCTCAAGGAGCGCATCGCAACCTTCATCGGCGACCGGCTGGAGGCCGCGCTGTTCAACGCTGATAAGGAACAGCGGATCGAGGCGACGGCAGCGCTCAAGGCTGAAGTTGTCGAGCACTTCACGACCGTCGCCGATACCGAAGCCGGCGAGATGATTCCCAGCGCGAAAGAAGTCGCCGGGCTGTTCGACAGCCTGGTCAAGACGATGGTCCGGAAGAGCATCCTGGAGCGGGGCGAGCGGCCCGATGGCCGGCAGCCTCAGGAGATCCGGGAGATCTGGACACAAGTCGGCTATCTGCCGCGGACGCACGGCTCCGCCATCTTCACCCGCGGTCAGACTCAGGTGGTCACGGTCACGACCCTCGGCACGATCTCGGAAGGACAGCATCTGGACGGAATCGGGATCGAAGAGTCGAAGCGCTACCTGCATCACTACAACTTCCCACCCTTCAGTGTTGGAGAGGCGCGCCCACTCCGTGGTCCAAGCCGCCGCGACATAGGGCACGGCGCGCTGGCCGAGCGATCGCTCCGGGCGGTGCTGCCCGACGAAGATGCATTCCCATACACCCTGCGGTTGGTATCCGAGGTCATGAGCTCGAACGGGTCCAGTTCGATGGCCAGCGTCTGTGGAAGTACGATGTCGTTGATGGATGCGGGCGTACCGATCTCGGCGCCAGTCGCCGGTGTCGCCATGGGACTGGTCACTGATCCAGAGACCGGCCGCCACACCGTGCTGACCGACATCCAGGGGATTGAAGACGCGCTGGGCGACATGGACTTCAAGGTTGCCGGCACCGAGACCGGCATCACCGGTATCCAGATGGATATCAAGGTCCAGGGAATCACCTCGGAGATCATGCGGGAAGCGCTCGAACAGGCGCGCCAGGGACGGCTCTTTATCCTCGGAAAGATGACCGAGACGATCAGCCAGCCACGTGCTGAGATGTCGCCGTTCGCGCCACGGGTGATCCGGCTCCAGATCAACCCGCAGCAGATCGGCGCGGTGATCGGCCCAGGCGGCAAGGTCATCCGTGGCATCCAGGAATCGACCGGAGCCAAGATCGATATCGAGGACGATGGCTCGGTCTTCATCAGCGCGGTCGATGAAGAGAGCGCCCGGCGCGCGGTGACGGCGGTCGAAAACTTGACCCGAATCCCGCAGGTCGGAGATATCTTCATGGGCCGGGTAAAGACGATCATCCCATCCGGAGCGTTCGTCGAAATCCTGCCGGGCAAGGACGGCTTCGTTCATATCTCGGAGCTTGAGCCGCGGCGGGTGGAATCGGTTGAAGATTCCGTCCAGATCGGCCAGGAGGTGAATGTCGTCGTCACCGCGATCCGGCCGGACGGCAAGATCAACCTGTCACGGAAGGCGCTCCTGACCGGCGAAATGCCGGAGCCGGGCGCCGCGCCTGCTGGTGGCGGACGGTCCGGCGGTGGCGGGCGGCCACATGGTGGCGATCGCCGGAACCACGACCGGGGGCCACGAGGCGGTGGTGAGCACCGGGGCGGCCCGGAGCCGCGGGAGCCGTTCCGCGGGCCACGACCCGAGCGGTCGAACGCCGATGGCGAGCATCTCGTGCGACGGCCACGGGATAGCCGGATGCCCCCGCGTCGCGACAGCGACTAATTCCTGCGAGCAGGAGTTTGCAAGCCAGTTGAAGCGAGCGTGGCGCTGGGCGCGCTCGCTTTCTTGCGCTCTGGGGCGAGCCCCTCGGACGGTGCCGTAAGTGCGGGTAAACGCACCACAACCGACGTACCGGTGCCAGGGCTGCTGGTAATAGCCATCGTGCCGCCGTGCGCCGCGATGATCATCTTGCAGATGCTCAGACCGAGCCCAATCCCACCCCGCGCACGATCACGGTCCTGTTCAATACGATAGAACCGTTCACCGAGATGTGGCAGGTGTTCCGGAGCTATCCCGGCCCCCTGATCGATTACCCAGAAACTCGCCCACGCGTCGTCGGTCCGGCAGCCGAGCACAATCTCCGTTCCGGCGGGTGAGTGACGGAGGGCGTTATCCACGAGGTTCACCAGGACCTGGATCACCCGGTCCTGGTCCGCGCGCGGCATGGCCGGCTCGGTATCGAGCCGGAAGGTGACGCCGGCCTCAGCGGCCACCGGGCCGTACTGCTCGGCGATCAACCCGAGTACTACCGGCAAATCGACGGCCTCGTGATGGAGCCGGATCGCATGGTCATCACCACGCGCAAGCAGCAGCAAGGCGTTCGCGAGGCGCGTCAGCCGGTCAAGGTCCCCGGCTAGCGCCTCCAACACCGCGCGGTCTTCCTCCGGATCGCGCGGCTGCCGCAGCGCAAGCTCGATCTGGTTCTGCATGAGCGTGAGCGGGGTGCGGAGCTCATGCGACGCATCGGCGGTGAACTGGTGCTGCCGCCGGAAGGCGCCCTCGATCCGGTCGAGCATCCCGTTGAACGTCCGGGCAAGCCGGCCAATCTGATCATCCGGCAAGTTCAGATTGATCCGACGGGAGAGATCCGTTTCTTCGATTTCCGCGGCGAGTCCGGTGATCCGGTCAACCGGCTGGAGCACTCTGCCGGCTATCCAGAGACCTCCCAGACTCGCTGCCAGCAGGATCAGTGATCCGGCAATGGCCAGCAGCAGCACCGTAAACTGGAGCGTCTCGACGACCTCCGTGCCGGATGTCCCAACCTGAAGCGCGCCGACGATCTGTCCCCCGGACACCACCGGCTCACTCAACACCCGCATCTGCTCACCGTCAGTGGATACCCATCGCATCGAGAACCGGCCGGATAGGGCCTGGGACAAGCCGGCCTGGTCGACCGGTAATCGACCGTGAACGGAGCTCGCGCCATCCACGGTTCGCCCGGATAGGTCGGTCAAACGAACAAAGTGCTCGCCGGTGGTGAAGTCACGGGCATTCGATCCGGGAAGATCGGGAACCCCGTTGACGACCTGGATGGTTGACGCGACCAGCGCCGCCTGCTGATGAAGCGATTCATCGAGCATAGAGTAAAGGATCTGGCGAAGGCCGACGTACAGGGTGAGACTGAACAGCACGATCACCATGGCGAGCAGGCCGGCGTACCAGAGCGTTAACCGCCAGCGAATGGGGATACGGCTAGCCACATTCATCCCCGACCAGCTTGTAGCCGGCGCCCCGGACCGTCACGATACGCTTGACCGGATAGGGATCATCGAGCCGGCGGCGCAGTGACCGGATATGAACGTCAATGACGTTGGTGAATTCGGGAACGAACTCGTAATCCCAGACGTGCTCGGCGATCATCGACCGGGTCAGGATACGCTGAGGATGCCGCATCAGGTACTCAAGGATGCGAAACTCTTTGTTTGGGATCGAGTACTCCCGGGTACCCCGCCAGACCTGCCGGGTCGTCGGATCGAGCCGGAGATCCCCCACCGTCAGGATCGGGTTCAGCGTTTCGACCGGACGGCGGTTCAGCGCCCGTAAGCGAGCGCTGAGCTCGGCAAAGGCAAAGGGCTTTGTGAGGTAGTCATCGGCACCGGCGTCAAGACCGGTGACCCGGTCCTCAATGGCGTCACGAGCGGTGAGTAGGAGGATCGGAGCTTGCACTCGCCGGTCCCGCAGTTCCCGGCAGACCGCGATTCCGTCCATGCCCGGCAGCATGACATCGAGAATGATCGCGTCGTACGTGGCTACCCCAATCCAGTCAAGCGCCTCCTCACCGGAGTTCGCGACATCCGCCGCATGGCCCTCATCCACCAGGCTCTTCCGGAGCAGCCGCGCCAGCCGTTGTTCATCTTCAACAATCAGAATTCTCATGGTCATCCCTTACGATCGACGCACCATTATGTCCAGCACTCGCCAGTGTAGCCGGGGAAGATGAAGCCCAGATGAACTCCGCGTCCTGCATGCCACGCGATGCCGGCCATCACGATGGCCAACCGGAAGCGCCCAGGGCACCAGGCTGGAACCTGCTGACAGCACATCACCGAGCAGGTACAATCCCGCGCGGAAGGGGACCGTGGTTGTCGCGCGAGGACGCGTCGAGCGCCTGACGCGCACCCGGTTGGGGAGATCCGAGACCATGCGCTTAATATCTCCCTAACAACGTCCTAATCCCAAGGCAACAGTTCCGCCTCCAGGTAACGACATGCTGGAGGTACCGTGGCGCCTGGCGCCGGACCCGGCATACGGGGTGTGACGTGACAACACCGGTGGTTGACCGGGGCGCTATCACCGGCGAAAGGAGGACGCATCGAAACTGCTAACGCACTGGAATTCATAGCGGAACCGGCGGGCCCAAGCGGAGCAGAGAAAGCCGGTCACGTCCGGCCACGACCCCTGGGGACCGGGGGGACCTCACAGTTCCGGGTGAGGGCCGGAGAAGCCGGCGAACGGGTGGGCTGGTTCATCGGGCGCATCGGACAACGCCTGTCCGGGGAAACACCGTTCGCCCGGCAAGCCGACCAGCCCGATCATGCGCGGCCGGAGCCGGCATCCGCGCCGAGCAAACACAGACTGAGACATCTCCCCCGCGATATCCGGCCGAAAACGCCGTCACCGGTCACGCCGTTGCGGCTTGGAGTCGCCGGACGCGTATACGCGGGTCAAGCCGTCATCCCAACGCATTCAGGAGTTCGGCATTCCGTGGAGCCCACCCCTATCACCTACCTTTCCAGCACATCCCCCGCCGGAGCCGGCCCGAGCGCGAACAGCGGTCGGCGGACACGGTCGCTGGCTGGGACTCGCACTTGGACCCTGGCAGCCGAAGTGATGGAAATTATGGCCCACGTTTCACCCGTCCGGAAGATGCTCTGCCGCATCCTCGGGCCGCGTGGAGTGGATCTGGTGTTCTTCGGGACCGGCCTGGCCGGTATGCTCCTCCCGCTCATCGCGTCCGAACGCGTCGATGGCTTTACGCTCCTGACGATAGCCACGCGGTTCGCGCTTGGGTTCTTGATCGAGCCCTGGTGGATCGACCTGCTCTTTGGCATCGCCGGTATCACTATGTTCCTCTATGAGCGTCACCAGCACCGCCGGGCCCGGCTCGTCGGGTAGGCATTCTGCTCCCCAACGCATTACAGGCGCTCAAGCACCCCACGCCCTCCCGTACCCAATCTTTGGCAGACCTTTAAGTTCCCTTAATCACCGCTTCGTCCTCCCATAACCCGCGCCGGTTACAACTGTCTTGGACAGGCAAGACCGTACGGACGGGGAGGGCCGGTAGTGGTGGTACAGCAGGATCCAATTGGCTCAGTGTGGAACAGCGTCGGACGGGAAGCGCTTTCGCACAACCGGCGCGTGCTTATCGCCGAAGATGATGAGACCCTGGCCGCCACGCTCCGCTACACCCTCCAGAAACATGGATACCAGGTCACCATCGCCCACGATGGACGCGAGGCACTGAAATCCGCCCGCACCGTCCAGCCCGATCTGGTCGTGCTCGATCTCATGCTCCCCCTGATCAGCGGTCACGATGTCTGCCGCTACCTGCGGAAATGGACCGATGTCCCGATCCTGATGCTCACCGCGCTCGGAGACGAGGACGACATCATCGCCGGCCTGGAAGCGGGAGCCGACGATTACGTGACGAAACCCTTCAGCATGCGCGCGCTCCAGGCGCGAATCAAGGCGTTGCTCCGGCGGACCCAGTCCGTGCAACAGGACGGCGACGTTCTGTCCGCGAATGGCGTGACCCTGTTTCTCAAGGAGCACCGGGCCTTCTTCCATCAACGAGAACTGCGCCTACCGCCGAAAGAATTCAAGCTCCTCGAAGTTCTGATGCGCCGGGCCGGCAAGGTCTGCTCCCGGATGGAACTACTCGATCTGGTCTGGGGCGAGGAGGTGGTGATTGACCCTCGGAACATCGACGTCCATATCCGCTGGCTCCGCGGCCAGCTCGAAGGCGAGTCGGATGGCTCCCAACTGATCGAGACCGTTCACGGTATCGGCTATCGCTTCGTTGGAGACCTCGAGCCGGGGTTCCTGGAGCACCTGTAAGTACCGAAGGAGAATTGGATGCCGAAGCATTCGGCGAGGACATTCCTTCTCGTCCTGGCGACGATTCTGATCATAGCCGGCTGCGGCGGAGCGGCAGGCCCCGTGACCCAGCCCGCCACGTCGAACCCGGCCGGCGGCGGTACCGTCTCGCTGACCGGTGCCGGCTCGACATTCGTCAACCCGTTCTTCTCCCAGGCGTTCTCCCAGTACAGCAAGGATCATCCGAACGTCAGGGTCAACTATCAATCCATCGGCAGCGGCGGCGGCATCAAGCAGTTCACCGCCAAGACCGTGGACTTCGGTGCCAGCGACGTGCCGATGAAGACCGAGGAACTGGCGGCCGCACAGCAGGCCAACGGAAACGTGATCCAGATTCCGGTGGCGCTCGGCGCTGTGGCGATCGTCTACAACCTGCCCGGAGTCAAGAGCGGGCTCAAGCTCTCTCCCGAGGCCATTGCCGGCATCTTTCTCGGCAAGATCACGAAGTGGAATGACCTGGCGATCGCCGGCAAGAACCCGGACCTGAATTTGCCGGATCAAGACATCGCGGTCGTTCACCGGTCGGACGGCAGTGGGACGACCTATATCTTCACCGACTATCTGGCGAGCATCAGCCCGGAGTGGAAGCAGGGGCCGGGAACCGGAAAGGAAGTCGCCTGGCCGGTAGGAGTCGGCGGCAAGGGGAATGAAGGCGTTGCCGCGCAAGTGCAACAGGCACCGGGAGGAATCGGGTACGTCGAACTCGCCTACGCCAACCAGGCTGAACTCACCCACGCCGATATCCAGAACAAGGACGGCCAGTTCATCACTCCGACGCTGGATGCCACCACCGCGGCGGCAGAGCAGTTCCCGGAAATCAGCCCGGAAAACTTCTCGATCGTCAATGCGCCGGGAGCTCAGAGCTACCCGATTGCCGGCTATACCTGGGGATTCCTCTGGGAAAAGTACGCCGATCAACAGAAGGCCAAGGAACTGACCACGCTGATGGGCTGGGTCGTGACCGGCGCGCAGAACCAGTTCGCGGCCGCGCTGACCTACGCGCCCCTTCCCGTGCAGGTCCGAAAGCTCGCGACCGACAGCATCGCCAAGGTGCAGAGCGGATAGGCGGGAATGGCGAAAGTCACGCAGGCTCCAGACCAACTCACGCGAACATCCCGTCGAGGTCTCTCGGGCGACACCCTCTTCGGTGGAATAACCTGGACCGCGGGACTGGGGATCGTCATCTTGACGATCCTCTTCGTCGGTGAGCTACTCCGTCAGTCCCAGTTGGGTATTCAGACCTTTGGCTGGGGCTTCATCACCAGCACCGACTGGGACCCCATCGCGGAAAAGTTCGGCGCCCTGCCCTATATCTATGGCACGGTCGTCAGCTCGCTGATCGCGGTCGTGCTCGGCGGTACCGTCGGCATCGGCACCGCCATCTTCCTGGTCGAATTCTGCCCGCGTCGGCTGCGGGGGCCGATTGCCGGATTGATCGAACTCCTGGCGGCAATTCCGAGCGTCGTCTATGGGTTCTGGGGAATCGCGGTCCTGGCACCCTGGTTCGCGCGGACGGTTGAACCCTTCCTGCGGTCAACCCTCGGATTCCTCCCCCTCTTTCAGGGTCCGGCCTTTGGTGTCGGGATGCTTGCTGCGGGATTCATCCTGGCCATCATGATTCTCCCGACGGTCAGCGCCGTCTCCCGGGATGTGATCGCGGCGGTGCCGCCCGAGCAACGCCAGGGGATGCTGGCGCTGGGGGCGACGAGATGGGAGACAATCGCGCGAGTGATTCTCCCCTATGCCCGCACCGGCATCGTCGGCGCGCTGATCCTCGGGCTCGGCCGGGCGCTGGGCGAGACGATCGCCGCGACGATGTTGATCGGAAACAACCCCCAGATCAAGGCCAGCCTCTTCGCGCCGGCCGCGACGATGGCCACCGTCATCGCCAACCAGTTCAACGAAGCCACCAGCAACCTGCAGGTCTCGGTCCTGATCGAACTCGGGCTGCTCTTGTTCGTCCTGACGTTCCTAGTCAACGTCGGGGCGCAGGTCCTCATCTGGTATATGGACCGCAAGATGGGAGATGCGCGATGATCGGACATCTTCCCTTGAGGCGCCGCCTGATCGACCGGCTGATGCTGGGGATCGTCATCTTGCTCACAGTTCTCGCTTTGCTGCCGCTCGGGTTCATCCTCATCTACGTGGTCATCCGGGCGCTTCCCGCGCTGAACCTCGGATTCTTCACACAGACGCCTGAGCCACTTGGGATGGCCGGCGGGGGCATGCTGAATGCCATCGTCGGGACGCTGCTGCTCGTCGGTATGGCCTCACTCATGGCGATCCCGGTCTCCATCCTGACCGGCATCTATCTCAGCGAGCACGGCTCCGGCCGCTTTGCCAACATCGTCCGGTTGCTCACGAACACGATGGCGGGCGTCCCATCGATCGCCGCCGGACTCTTCGCCTATACGCTGGTCGTCCTCGCGATGGGCGGCTTTTCCGCGTTCTCTGGGAGCGTGGCGCTGGCCATCCTCATGATGCCGGTGATGGTACGGGCTACCGAAGAGGGCCTGCGGATGGTTCCCCGGGAACTCCGGGAAGGAGCGCTGGCACTCGGCATCCCGCAATGGAAAGCGACGATCCGGGTCATCTTGCCCACGGCACTCTCCCCGATTGTGACCGGCATCCTCCTTTCCGTGGCGCGCGCGAGTGGCGAAGCGGCGCCGTTGCTCTTCACGGCATTCGGCTCCCCCTTCCTCACGTTCGATCCCACGCACCCGATAGCGGCGCTGCCACTCCAGATCTTCGTGTACGCCACGGCACCCTATAAGGTCTCGAAAGACCTTGCCTGGACGGGGGCGCTCACGCTGGTAGTGATCGTCCTCATCACGAGCCTGCTTGCCCGGCTGCTTGCCACCCGGCATCGATAGGAGGCACACACTGATGCTGAATAGACTCAAAGCAGTCCCGAAAACGAGCGACACGTCACCCAATGGGCAGTCATCCTCGCCGAACGGGAAGGGTAACTCTGCTGATCTGGGCACGTTCGTCGTTCGCGGCCGGCCGATCGTCGTCGAGCACCTCAACGCCTGGTATGGCCCCCGGCTGTCGATCAACGATGTCAGCATGACGATTCAGCCGAATCAGGTGACGGCGCTCATCGGCCCGAGCGGCTGCGGCAAATCAACCTTCCTCCGCACCCTGAACCGGATGCATGAATTGATTCCCGGCGCACGGGTAGAGGGAAGCGTGATGTTCGGCGACCAGAATATCTATGCCGCCAATGTCGATCCGGTGGCGACCCGCCGGCACATCGGCATGGTCTTCCAGCGGCCCAATCCGTTCCCCACCATGTCGATCTTCGACAACGTCGTGGCCGGGCTACGCTTGATGGGCGTACACGACCGCGTGAAGCTCGAAGCCGTAGCGGAGCGGAGCTTGACCCAGGCGGCGCTCTGGCAGGAAGTCAAAGACCGCCTGCGAAGTTCGCCACTCTCGCTCTCGGGCGGGCAGCAGCAGCGGCTCTGTATCGCGCGGGCGCTGGCAGTCGAGCCGGAGGTGATTCTGATGGATGAGCCGGCCAGCGCGCTCGACCCGATTTCTACGCAACAGATCGAAGACACGATCACCGAACTCAAGCAGGTCTATACCGTGGTGGTCGTGACCCACAACATGCAGCAGGCTGCCCGGATCTCCGATTTCACTGGCTTTTTCTTGATTCAACGCCACGGAGACCCCGGCCAGCTCTGGGAGTTCGGCCCAACCACCAAGATGTTCTCCACTCCCCAGCGGGAGGAGACGGAACGCTACATCACCGGACGTTTTGGCTGATATCACGACCCAATATAGTAGGAGGAGACATGTCCACAGCCGCCCGCGCCCATTATGATCGACAGCTTCAAGCCCTGCGGGAAGGCATTCTTATGCTGGGAAGTATGGCGGAGAAGGCCGTCTCACGTTCAGTTGATGCCTTACGCCTTCGCGATGTCAACCTCGCGCGGTCGGTGATCCAGGACGACCGGAAGATCGACGACTACTCGTACGACCTGGAAGAGCAGGCGCTTTTGCTGACCGCAACTCAGCAGCCCCTGGCGACCGACCTGCGAACCATAGCGGCGTCGAATTTCATTGTCGCGGAACTCGAACGAATTGGCGATTACGCCGAGGGGATCGCCAAAATCACCCTCTCGGTCGCCCAGGACTCACCGGTGAAGCCGCTGATCGACATTCCCCGGATGTCGACCATCGCGACCAGCATGCTCCACCGCAGCCTCACCGCCTTTATCGACGGGGATCTGGAGGCGTGTACGGCGATCTGGCACCAGGATGACGAGATCGATGCCCTCTACAACCAGGTCTACCAGGAGCTACTGACCGTCATGCTCAACGACCCCTCGACCATCGAAGGGGCGACCAAGCTGCTCTGGGCGGCACACAACCTGGAGCGGATCGGTGATCGCGTCACGAACATCTGTGAACGGACGGCCTTTGTCATCACGGGGAATCCAAGAGCGCTGACAACGGACGAGTGAATGGGAAGGGGAGGCGGCACTCACCCTTGCCACGAACGGAGCCTCTCCCAGAATTGGGAGAGGGGAACCCGTTTCCGAGTGAATTCCCCAATCCGAGGCGGAACAGTTCGCCAGACGCATTGGGATGATTTTAACCCGGCCATAACATCTTCCAACGTGATCGGTGGGAACCTGAAGCTGGACGTGATGACCGGGGAAACGCAGGCAGATTGACCGGACCGCTCACGGCCAGGAAGGAAGTGCGAGACGATGTTCGACACCAGTGACGTGAACGTGGTGATCGTGCACCGGGGTGTGCTGGTTCGCGGCCCGGCGACTGCCGAGTACTACACCAGCCAGCCCGCGCCGACGCAGTGGCTGGCCGTCGGGCTGGTCTCGACCCAGCCCGCGACCCGTGATTGCCCGAGATTGCAGCAATTCCTCGTCGGCACCGGCCGGACCGAGGACAGCGCGGTGAGCGCGCTGTGGGATCGCCTGGCATCTCCCGTTCCGGTCCCCCGGTCTCGACCACAGTGCGATCCGTACCTGAGCCCATCGGATGTGGCGGACAGGGTCGAAAAGAGCATCGGTGGCATGATGGATGACGGTTTTGATGCGATGGAACCGGTCAGCATTCGATACGTCCTGCGATGAGCGCGTACCGCGTATGATCGGGAGCACACCCGGCGCGTGTCCTTGGCGCCGCATCGCGTCGCGGCCATATGAAACGGATACCTCCAAACGAATCGATACGTGGAGACGACCCATGTCTGAACAGCATCCTGAGGCAACACCGATGAGCGGCCGGGAGGATGACGGCACCCGGCTGACCGAACCGGTGGTTCCGGCGGCACCTGCATCGGGCAGCGTTTCCCAACATCCGGCTGATCTCATCAGACTTCCCGTCCGTCACAATCCCACCCTGCAGCGCGTCCTTGAAGCGATCAACGCCGACGAAGATCTGCACACGATCTGGCGCTGCCAAAACATCATCGCGGTCGACCGGCTCGGTATGACCGACCACGGTCCGGTCCATATGCAGATCGTCGCCAACATCGCCCTCCGGCTGCTCCGGCTGCTCTTCGCCAAGGGCATTGAACCGAACATCATGCGTGACTACGGGCTTTCCCAGGAGGACGCGGAGGTGGTGATCGTCCTCGGCGCCCTCCTCCACGACACCGGCATGTCGATCCATCGCGATGACCACGAGCTGATGAGTCTCTTCGTCGCCCTGCCAAAGCTCCAGGAACTGCTCCGGGATATCTATCCCGTGCGGCAACGGCGCGTCGTGGTCTCGGAAACGCTGCACGCGATCATCACCCACCGGAGCGGCAGCCGCCCTTTGACGCTGGAGGCCGGCATCGTCCGGCTGGCCGACGCGCTCGACATGACCCACGGGCGCTCCAGAATCCCCTTCGAGACCGGGCATCTCGATATTCATTCGGTATCGGCGCAGGCGATCGAGAATGTGGAGATCAGTCCCGGCACGGAAAAGGCCATCCGGATCGCGATCCACATGAGCAATGCGGCCGGCATGTTCCAAATCGATGCCCTGCTCCGCGAAAAGCTGAAGGGGTCCGGCCTCGAACCGTACGTTGAGGTGGTCGCGGACATCGCCGGCGAGGCCGATAAACGGCTCTTCGAGCGGATCGAATTCTGATACCGGGTCCGGCTACCCGGCGCGTGACGTTCCCACGACCGGGATGGCGAAGGTGAAGGTAGCGCCCCGCCCCTCGCCCGGCGACTCCGCCCAGATGCGCCCGCCGTGCGCCTGGACCAGATGCTTGGCGATCGCGAGCCCCAGACCGGTACCGCCCCCGGCACGCGCCTTGTCGGCCTTATAAAAGCGCTCGAACAGCCGCGGCAGGGCATCCGGGGCTATCCCGGCGCCAGTATCGGTCACGCTGACCAGGATCTCATCCTCTCGTTGCTCGGTCGAAACCGTGATATGCCCCCCCGGCGGGGTGAACTTCACCGCGTTGTGCACGAGGTTGATCACGACCTGCTGGATGCGCTCGGGATCGATCCGGACCAGCGGAAGCTCACCGGGCTCCTGGACGGTGAAGCCGACACCCAGGCGTTCGGCCTGGGGACGGAGCCGCTCGGCGGCAGCCACGACGACCGATCCGAGATCAGCCGGCTGCAGGCGTAAGGAGACCTGGCCGGATTCGATCCGGGAAAGCTCCAGAAGCTCTTCAACAAGCTGCGCCAGCCCATCCACCTCGACATGCATGCGACCCAGGAAGTCCCGCGCGACCTCCGGGTCTTCGAGCGCGCCATCCTCAAGCGTCTCGACCAACGCCTTGAGCGCGGCGACCGGCGTCCGCAGCTCGTGCGAAATATTGGCCGCGATCTCCCGGCGCATGGTCTCGGCCCGGCGCAGCTCGGTCACATCCTGGAGCATCAGGAGCACGCGCGAACCGCCATCGTCGCTGCCGGGTATCCGCGAAGCCATCGCCTGGATCGCGCGCCGCTGGCCGTGGGCTCCTAACTCGATCAAACGGGGCCGCTCCGCCGCCGCGTCACCAGCGATCGCCGCGCCCGCCAACTCCGCCAGCTCGTGATCCTGGACGATCGTCATGACCGAACGGCCCTCGGCTCGCGACGGTGGCAACTGAAGCAGGCGCGACGCCGCTGGATTCATCAGTTGGACAACCCCGTCCCGCCCGGCGATGATCACGCCATCCGCCATGTGGCTCAGCACCGCCGCGAGCCGCTCTCGTTGATCTTCCACCGCCTGGATATGGTCGCGAATCTCGGATGCCATCTCGTTGAAGGCTCCGGCCAGCTGGCTCACTTCATCCCGCCCCTGCACCGGAATCGTCCGCTCCAGATCGCCATCGGCGAGCTGCCGGGCGTGCGCGGTGAGCGCCTGAATCCGGCCGGTGGTCACGCGCGCCACGATCACGGCCAGGATGACCGCGAGCAGCGCGGCGACGATCAGGGCCGTCGCGACGATGGCTACCAGGCGATTCGATGCCGCCTGGATCTGGCTCACCGGCAGGGCAACCCGCGCGACGCCGAGCGTTGTTCCATCCCGCGTAATCGGCACCGCGACGTAGAGCAGGTCCTCCTCCAGCGTGACGCTGTAGCGACGGCTCTCGCCGGCTCCCTGGCGGAGCGCCTGGGCGACCTCCGGCCGCGTCGCGTGATTGTCCATGGTGGCGGGGTCATGATCGGAGTCACCGAGGACCGTGCCATCCGGCGCGATCAGGGTGATGCGCGCTCCGCTATCGCGCCCGAGCTGCTTGGCCAGGGGATCAAGCTGGGCCGGGCCTCCGGTTGTCAGGACGTGCTGGGCATCGTTGGCGACCAGGCGTGCCTGGCGGTCGAGCTGGGATTCCAGGCTGCTCAGTTGTTGGGACCGGAGAAACCCCGTGAGATAAATGCCCAACGCGAGGAGCACGAGAGCGATCAGCCCAACGTAGCTCGCCGCGATACGCCACTGAAGACGGGTAAACATGCAACCTCAGCCGGCGAAGCGGTAACCCACCCCGCGTACGGTCTCGATATGGCGCGGCCGGGAGGGCTCCTCCTCCAGCTTCTCGCGTAAGCCGCGGATGTGCACCGGGACGGTACGCGGATCGGCGGCGTACTCGTAGCCCCAGACCTGATCCAGAAGCCGCTCGGCGGAAAAGACGTGGCCGCGATTTCGGACGAGGAAGACGAGCAGGTCAAACTCCTTCGGCGTGAGTGATACCGGCGTACCGGCATTCGTGACTCGATGCGCCGGCAGGTCGATCTCCAGATCTCCGGCCACCAGCCGATCCTGTTTGGCCGGCGCCTCCCGGCGGGCGATCTCAGCCGCCAGCAGATCACGACGCCGCAGCAGTGCTTTGATCCGAGCCAGGAGCTCGCGCATGCTGAAGGGCTTCGTCAGGTAGTCATCCGCCCCAATCTCCAGACCAACCACACGGTCTACTTCATCGGTCTTGGCCGTGAGCATCAGAATCGGCACCGCGCTCCGCTGACGGAGGCGGCGGCAGACTTCAAAGCCGTCCAGCTTCGGCAGCATGACGTCGAGCACGACCAGATCCGGCCCCTCTTCCGCGGCCGTTAGCGCAGCCTCGCCGTCGGCAACGGCCAGGACGCGATAGCCTTCACGACGCAGGTTATAGTCGATGGTGGCAAGGAGCGATGATTCATCCTCAACGAGCAGAATCGTGGGCACGCGCCCTTCCTTTCCAGCCTCTCGCTGGTGATGCCAGGTCATTTCAATGATGCCAGGAATCAGGGTTCCGCCCAAATGGTCAAGGACGGGGAGAGCCGGGCTCGGCGACATCGATCAATGCACGCCGGTCATGGCGTGTAACACCTCGTAGATCACCCAGCCGATGCCGACACAGGCGGGAATGGTGAACACCCAGGCAGAGACGATCCGTCCGGCAATACTCCAGCGCACCGCCGAGAGCCTGCGGGTAGCACCAACGCCCATGATCGAGGAGGAAATAACGTGGGTGGTGGAGACCGGAATACCGAGGCGGCTCGCCACCTCGATCACCGTCGCGGCCGCGGTCTCAGCCGCGAATCCGTCGATCGGCCGGAGCTCCACGACTTTCAAGCCGATCGTCCGTACGATGCGCCAGCCGCCGATCGCGGTACCAAGCGCCATCGCGCCACCGGCCGCCAGGATGACCCAGATCGGCACGTGCCAGGTTGTCCCGGTCCAGCCGTAGTAGCTCGCCAGCGCCATCGTGATGATCCCCATCGTCTTCTGCGCGTCGTTGCTCCCATGACTGTAGGCCATGTAAGCGGCTGAAACGATTTGCGCACGCAGAAAGAAGCGGGATACGAAGCGCGGGCGAGCCTGGGCGAACGACCGGAGGAGCAGGATCATGACGAGAAACGCGCCGAGGAAGCCGAAGACCGGCGAGATCGCCAGCCCTTGGAACACCTTCGTCAAGCCCTCGGTCCCGATCGAATCCCAACCCGCCGAGGCAACACCGGCGCCGACGATCGAGAAGATCAGCGCGTGACTGGAACTGGAGGGGATACCGTACCACCAGGTGACCAGATCCCAGATAATAGCCGAGATGAGCGCCGATATGACCAGAAGTTGGGTCGAATCCTCCGGCGCGATGATGCCTTTGCCGATGGTTGAGGCGACCGCGGTGCCGGTCAGCGCGCCGACCGCGTTCAGAACCGCGGCCATCATCACGGCCTTGCCCGGCGACAGGGCGCGGGTGGCGACCGACGTCGCGATCGCGTTGGCGGTATCGTGAAAGCCGTTGATAAAGTCGAATGCAAGGCCAAGGACAACGATCAGAACGAGTACCAGGAAGGCCGTGTCAGGCATTCTTGAGCACGATCGCTTCCAGTGTGTCCGCTACGTCCTCAGCCCGGTCAGTCGCATCTTCGAGCAACTGATAGAGCTCGCCCCAGCGGATCGCCTTGATCAGCGAGGGGATATCGGTCGCGCCGTCGTACAGCGCCGCGAGTGCCTGGCTCAGCTCCTCGTCCGCCTCGTTTTCGAGCCGGTTGATCTCAATCGTATGCTGCAACACCACTTCGCTCTGCTTGGCGCTCTCCAGCAGCGGGATCGCTTTCACCAGCGATTCGGCCTGCTCGCTGATGATACGGGCCAGCACGAGCGCGCGGCCGGAAGGCGCTTCGATTTTGTAGAGGTACATCCGCCGGGCGGCTTCCTCGATGAAATCGACGAAGTTGTCCAGCTCTCGCGCCAGATCACGGATATCCTCCCGATCCAAGGGCGTCACGAAGGTGCTGTTGAGGGCGTTAAAGATGTCGTGCGTGATCTCATCGCCCCGGTGCTCCAGGTCGCGCAGCTTCCGAACCTTCCGCTCGACGTTAGTGTAGTTCTCGACCAGATCGAGGAGGAGGTGAGCCGCTTCGGCCGCGTTCGCGGCCGCTTTATGAAAGTAGTCGAAAAATTGCTCGCCACGGGGTAGGAACCGGGCAAGGACCATCGGCACTTCCTATCTCACGCGCGGACCACCGGAGATCCAACGCATGGATCGGGCGTCCGTGCCACGCATCAGCCTACTACAAAAGTCGCTTCCGGTGGATGGTCTTCGAGGCGTTTTTTTCGCCGCCATCCACCAGGACGGGCGTTCGTGAGCCAGCCGGAAGCATTATCTATGCCGTTTCAGTCTGGAAGACCAGCGCGGCGGCACCCAGAATACCAGTCCGGGTTCCGAGCGTCGACCGCACAACGGTGACATCCGGATAGATCTGGCGCATCGCATAGCGTGGGAGCGTCTCGCGCACCGTATCCAGGATGAGATCCCCGGCAGCCGCCAGTCCACCACCGATCACGATCAACTCTGGGTTAAAGACATTGACCAGGCCGGCGAGCCCGACACCGAGCGCCCAGCCGGCGCGTTCAAATACAGCCTTAGCGGCTGGATCACCGCCGGCCGCCGCTTTCGCCACCGCTTCCGCGGTGATCGGTCCATCGAGCGCGGCTTTCTGGATCGCGGCCGATCGCTCCGACCGGACAAGGATTCGCCCATCGCGAGCGATCGCCCAGCCACCGGCATACGCCTCAATGCAACCGATTCCCCCGCAATGGCAGCGCGGGCCGTTGATATCCACCGGAATATGTCCCACTTCGCCGCCGAGACCATGTACGCCATCGATCACACGGCCGTCAATCACGATGCCACCACCCACGCCGGTCCCGAGGCCGATGTAGATGACGTGGCGATAGTGCTGCCCGGCACCAAACATCGCCTCGCCTAGCGCGGCCGCGTTGCCGTCGTTGCCGACCACGGCGCGCCGTTGCAGTTGCTGGACCAGGATGTCCCGCAATTTCACATTCCGCCAGCCCGGCAAGTTCGGCGCGAAATAGAGCACGCCGGTGTGCGGATTGATCGGGCCGGGAGCCGCGACACCAAGCAGGACCTCGGGCGCCGGCTTCTCATGCACGATGACATCCTCGACCAGCGCGACAATGCGATCGATGACCGCGTCCGGGCCTTCGTTCGCGCGGGTTGGCTGGGCGACGTGGTACCGGATCACACCGGAGCTGGTAACCAGCGCGGCCCGGACGTTGGTTCCACCGAGATCAACCGCAAGGGCCGAACCATCCATGACTGATCCTTCCGCGGAATGCTGTCCCATCCTATGATCCCATGGTTCGCGCTAATTGAACAGCCGACAGCGAACCAAGGTCACGAGGACGGTCATGCCGTCACGCCAGGAGATCTTCTTCCCCTCCCAGAACTCCCGCCCGGTATAGGAGATGGGCACCTCGTAAATTCGATGACCCTGTTTCAGGATTTTGGCGGTGATCTCCGGGTCAAAGCCCCAGCGGTCGGACGTGAGCCGCAGGCCCCGGGCAATGTCGGCCGTGAAGACTTTGTAGCACGTCTCCATGTCAGTCAGCGTGGTGTCGAAGAGGATGTTGGTGACGAGCGTGAGAGACTTGTTCCCCACCGAGTGCCAGAAGTACATGGCCTTATGCTCACCGAGGAAGCGGGAGCCGTAGACGACCTTCGATCGCCCCTCTTCGATCGGCCGCAGCAATTTCGCGTAGTCCCGCGGGTCGTACTCCAGATCGGCATCCTGGATGATCACGACATCGCCGGTGACCGTCGCTAGGCCACTCCGGACCGCAGCCCCTTTGCCCCGATTCTCCCGGTGGTAGAGGATGCGCGTATCTTGATTTCGCGCCTCTTCATCGGCCAGGATCTCACGGGTCCCATCGGTCGAAGAATCATCGACGACGATGATCTCTTTTTCATAGGGGATCTCGACCCCACGGACCTGTTCCAGGATCTGCCGGATCGTGTTGACCTCGTTATAGACTGGGATCACAACTGAGAGCTTCACCAAACCCGTACCTTCCCCACTGCCTGGAGTATCAATTCCACGCCGCGCGGAAGGCCGGTTCGGTGCTACAGGATGAAGTTGCTCAGATCATCATCCGAAACCAGGTCGCCAACACGGGTCCGGACATACTCCGCATCGATCGTGATACGCTCCCCCCGGCGTTCGGGCGCTTCGAATGACGCCTCTTCGAGGACACGCTCAACGAGCGTATGCAGCCGGCGCGCGCCAATATCCTCGGTCCGCGAATTGACGTCCGCGGCAAACTGGGCGATCTCCCGGCAGCCATCCTCAGCGAATTCGACCGTCACGCCCTCCGTTTGGAGGAGCTCAGCATATTGACGAGTCAACGCGTTCTCGGGTTCGGTCAGAATCGCGTAGAGGTCATCCTCGGAGAGGCTATCAAGCTCAACCCGGATCGGGAAGCGGCCTTGCAGCTCCGGAATCAGGTCGGATGGCCGCGCGTTGTGGAACGACCCGGCGGCGATGAAGAGCATATGATGCGTCTTCACCGGACCGTAGCGGGTCATCACGACCGAGCCTTCGACGATCGGCAGGAGATCACGCTGGACGCCTTCCCCCGACACGTCTGGGCCGTAATCCCCATTCGGGGTGATCGTCTTATCAAGCTCATCGATGAAGACGATCCCATCCTGCTCGGCACGTTTGATCGCCGCTTCGATGATCGCGTCCATATCGACCAGCCGATGCGCCTCCTGCTGAGTGAGAATACGCCGGGCTTCCCGCACCGGGACACGGCGGAACCGCCGCCGGGACATGGCCCCTTCGAGGAACTCATTGACCGTCTCATGGAGCTCCTCCGGACTCATCCCGGCATTCAGCTCCAGCGGTGAGATGAAGGCCTCGACCTCGTTCTCCATCTCCAGCTCGACCATCTCATCCTCGAGCTTCTGCTTGCTGAGGAGATCGAGCAGACGGTTTCGCTGCCGGGTCAGCCGGCGCCGGATAGCGGCTTCGCGCTTGCGGCGCGCCTCGGCATCCTGCCCGTCATCGGTCTCCTGGGCCGCCTGCTTCCGAGGGGACGATCCGTTCGGACCGATCGCGCCCTCGCGCTGTTCGAGCAGCAGATCCACGAGCCGCTGCGTCGCCACACTGGCCGCCTCATCCCGGACCGATTCCAGGCATTCGCCGTGCAGCATGCTGATGCCCACTTCGACAAGATCCCGGACGATCGATTCGACGTCCCGGCCGACATAGCCGACCTCGGTGAACTTGGTCGCCTCGACTTTGATCAGGGGCGCGTCGATGATCCGGGAGACCTTGCGGACGATCTCGGTTTTCCCGACGCCGGTTGGCCCGATCATCAAAATATTCTTCGGGAGTACGTCTTCCCGCAGGCCCTCGTCGAGCTGCTGCCGGCGCCAACGGTTCCGGAGCGCGATCGCCACGGCACGTTTGGCGTCCTGCTGACCAACAATATAGCGGTCGAGCTCGGCCACGATCTGGCGCGGCGTCATCGGCTGCTCGGCGCGGGCGCCGACCGGCAGGGCCGGTCGGGTTGGTTCATTCCGCGTCTTCTGGCTCATCTAGTTGCCTAGTCGTCTCAATCGTTATCTGGCTATTGGTGTAAATACAAAGGTCAGCGGCTACCCGCATGGCGGCTTCAGCGATCTCACCGGCGTTCATCTGGGTATGACGGAACAAGGCTCTCGCCGCCGCGGCGGCAAACGGCCCGCCGCTCCCGATCGCGGCCACGCCATCGTCGGGCTCAATGACATCTCCCTCGCCGGAGATCACCAGGAGGTGCTCGGAATCTCCCACGATCAGTTGCGCTTCGAGCCGCCGCAGATAGCGATCGGTGCGCCAATCCTTGGCAAGTTCGACCGCGGCCCGGCGAATGTTCCCCTCCCAGGTCTTGAGTTCCGTCTCGAACTTCTCCAGCAGGGTCAACGCATCGGCCACGGCACCGGCAAAGCCGGCGACGACCCGTCCATCGGAGAGGACACGGATCTTTCGTGCCCCATGCTTCATCACCACGTCGCCGAACGTGACCTGTCCATCGCCGGCGATCGCGACTATCCCATCACGTTGTATGCCGAGAATTGTTGTCCCCCGCCACCGGGCAGTTGGTTCGTGCATTCACCCCTCGTTGTGCCTAACCGAACTCGGGCGAAGCGCTACGCCCTTGCCCGGTCCCCCGAAGGCCAATTCTACCATTTTCCCAATACTGGCGATTAGTGAGCGGCGGAGCGCGATGGAGCACAGCCCCAGCCCCTAACCCGAACGGCTTGGACGACAATTCGTAGGGGCAGGCCCCCGTGCCTGCCCCATGCTGTGCCTGCAACCTACGTTTGCCTTTAGGGTAATGTATTGGGCAGGCACGGGGGCCTGCCCCTACCGGCAAATTTCTGATCCGGGATGCCTGATGTACCCTACGCCCTGAATTACGCCGGCTGCTTGACCCGCGCTCGCGGCGCGCTGCAGGCCGGGCAGCGAAGCTCGCCACGCCGGTTGGCCTCGACCATGACACCGCCACAGCGCGGGCAGGATTGATTGGTCGGCTTATCCCAACTGGAGTATTCACAGGCCGGATAGCGGCTGCAGCCGTAGAAGACCCGTCCCTTCTTCGTGCGCCGGGCCACGATCTCGCCTTCGCGGCACTCGGGGCAGGCCACGCCGATCTTCTGGAGGAGCGGCTTGGCATTCCGGCATTCCGGGAACCCGGTGCAGGCCAGGAAGCGCCCGTACCGGCCCAGCTTGATCACCATCGGCCGGCCGCATTTCTCGCAAATCTCATCGGTCGGCTCGTCGGCGACCTTTACCGGCCCCATTTCCTTCTCGGCCCGCTCGACCGTCTCATGGAACGGCCGGTAGAACTCGCGGATGATCGGAATCCAAGCACGTTCCCCGGAGGCGATATCATCCAGGTTGTCCTCCATCTTCGACGTGAATTGGACATCGACGATGTTGGGGAAATGCTGGACGAGCAGATCGTTCACCACCGTGCCAAGCTCGGTCGGCAGCAGCTTGCGTTCCTCGGTCACCACGTAGTGCCGGGCCTGGAGCGTCGTGATCGTCGGCCCGTAGGTGCTCGGCCGGCCGATCCCCTCCTCTTCCAGCGCCTTCACCAGGCTTGCCTCGGTGAAGCGCGGCGGCGGCTGAGTAAAGTGCTGCTCCGGCAGGAGCCGCAGGAGATCGAGCAGTTCACCCTGCGCCAGCTCCGGCAGCGCGTCCCGGTCCATGTCATCGACCGCGGCGTCGTCGTGCCCTTCACGGTAAATCGCGATGAAGCCGGGGAACTTGATCACCGAGCCGGTCGCGCGGAAGCGATACGGCTTGCCGTCTCCCGGCCTGCCGGCATCGATATCGACCGTCGTGGCATCGAAGATCGCGTTGCGCATCTGACTGGCGATGAATCGCTGCCAGATCAACCGGTAGAGCCGGTACTGCGGCATGCTGAGGTACGGCCGGACCGACTCCGGGTCCCGCGCCGGGTCCACCGGGCGGATCGCCTCGTGCGCCTCCTGGGCACCCTTCGCCTTCCGAGTATAGACCGGCGGCTTCTCCGGGACGTACTCCGGCCCGAACTTCTCGGCAATGACGTCCCGCGCCCGCGCCTGAGCCACGGCCGAGACATTCGTCGAATCGGTCCGCATATAGGTGATCAGACCCTGGGAGCCGCCGGCACCGATCTCGACGCCTTCGTACAACTCTTGCGCGATCTGCATCGTCTTGCGCACTTGAAAGTGGAGCTTACGTGATGCCTCCTGCTGGAGCGTACTGGTCGTGAACGGCGCGGCCGGCCGACGCTGCACTTCCTTCACCGTGACGCCGGCCACCTGGAACTCCGCCCCGTCAAGCGCGGCGACGATCGCCATCGTCGAGGCTTCGTCTTTCAGTTCCGGCTTCTCGCCGTTGACCCGGAAGAGGGAGGCTTTAAAGACTTTGGCTTTACTGCCCCGGCGTCCGCCGCGCTTGGCCAGCTCGGCATCCAGCGACCAGTACTCCTCGGGGTTGAACTCCTGAATCTCGCGTTCCCGCTCGACCACCAGGCGCAACGCCACCGATTGCACCCGCCCGGCCGAAAGCCCGCGCTTGACCTTCTTCCAGAGTAGCGGGCTGATCTCATAGCCGACTAGCCGGTCCAGCACCCGGCGAGCCTGCTGGGCATCGACCAGGTGCATATTGATGGCACGGGGATTCTTGATCGCATCTTTCACCGCGCCCGGCGTGATCTCGTGGAAGACGATCCGGTTCACCGGCTTGCCAGTGGCATTGGTTGCCTCGACCAGATGCCAGGCAATCGCCTCCCCCTCGCGATCCGGGTCGGTTGCGAGGAGCACTTCCTTGGCGCCTTTGACGCTTTCCCGGAGCTCCTTGATCACCTTGCTCTTCTCGCGCGGGATCAGGTAATCGGGAGTGAAATCAGCCTCCACCCCAACCCCGAGCCGGCTCTTCGGCAGGTCACGCACATGGCCCATCGAGGCCTTGACGGTATAGCCCCGGCCAAGGTACTTGCCGATCGTCCGCGCCTTCGCCGGCGACTCGACTATGACCAGCGTACCGTTCTCCACGACCGGCTTCGCTGCCGAAGAACGGCTCTGAGCCGGCTTCTTGGCCGTGGTCTTCTTGGTTGTCGTTTTCGTTCCTGATTCGGTCATCGTTTCGATGTTTATCCTCGCGTGTGTTCGAGGGAACGGCCCTCACCCGATGGCCCTCACCCCCGCCCCCTCTCCCAGAAT
>CADEOZ010000109.1_pt1 | contig 25436 bp, 26 predicted proteins | sample 7288031 | NCBI WGS metagenome assembly CADEOZ01 (sample SAMEA6638613, study PRJEB37532) | metagenome | isolation source: wastewater | place: Germany | collected 2017-05-22 | reverse complement strand
AGGTGGAGGCTGGGAACGTCGGCCAGCATTACTACACCTGGCGGTACAACCAGATCGGCAAGACAACGCCGCCACCAGCGCCATCGCCGTCGCTATCACCCAGTCCGTCGCCGACGCCACCGCCGGGCCCCTCGACCAGCTTTGGCGACGGAACCTACCGGGTCGGTATCGACATTGCGCCGGGAACCTACCGGAACAGCGATTCGTCCGGCGGCTGTTACTGGGAACGTCTCAACGGCTTCGGTGGGGAACTCGACGACATTAACGCCAACGATTTCACAACCAGTCGCACGATCGTGACGATCAAACCGACGGATGTCGGGTTCAAATCCAACCGGTGTGGACGGTGGTCGTTAGCGCAAGGTGCCATCACCGCCGGCCAGATGCAGCCGTTCAGTGACGGAACCTATCGGGTCGGGGTGGATATCGCCCCAGGGACGTGGCGAAACAGCGACTCATCGAGCGGGTGTTATTGGGCTCGGCTCAGCGGTTTCAGCGGGGAACTCGATGACATCATTGCCAATGAGTTCACCGAGTCGCTCCAGGTAGTCGAGATCCGCCCCTCAGATACCGGATTCAATACCAGCCGGTGCGGTACCTGGACTCGCATCAGCGGCTGAGCCGGTATTCGCGCGAATCCGAGAGCAATGTACACCCGCCGGCGTCTTCCCCGGCGGGTGTCCTATTCATCACACTGGCCGGGCTCCGATATCGAACCTCCACAATGGCCGGGCGGAATCGTGGCCCGGACTTTGATATCTAAATCGGTGTGCACGAGCTATTAGTGCGAGTCGAGCATGCCGCCGTCCCGGCCGGGAGACGATCGTGCTCCGGAGCGCAGCTTGTGTTATGACAAGGTATGGCTAATAGTTAGGCTGCCACGAAGACCGGACGGGTCGTTTCCGTGGTGATTGGATATCGAAGCCACTCATAGGAGCAAAAACGATGGCGGAGCCCACGAGCGAGGATAAGAAACTGGCCGAACCGGAGCACCTGGACCTCCGAGATCCCCATTTCCGGGCGAAAGCCTACGAGACTTACGCCACCCTGCGGGCGCGAGGACCTGTCGCGCGCGTGCGGTTCACCCCAGGTGACGACGACGAGGCGGATAACCAGGCCCGAGGACCCTTCGGGCGGCCGGTCTTTATGGTTACCCGGTATCAGGAGGCCGTCGACGCCCTGCTGGACGAACGTTTCACGATGGACGCGCGTACAACCATGACGCCGGAGCAACTGGAGAAACTGCCGCCGACGCCGGAGGAGTTCCGCCCATTGTCGCGAAGTATCCTCAGCGTTGATCCGCCCGATCACACCCGGCTGCGTAAGCTCGTACAGCCGAGCTTCTCGGAACGCGCCATGAAATCCCTGCGGCCACGAGTGCAGCAGATCGCCGAGGATCTGCTGACATCGGCGGAGCAAGCCGCCGCGGAGCGGGGGGAGTCGTACCCGAACCGGCAGATGGACCTTATCGACGCCTACGCCTACCCACTGCCGATCACGGTCATCAGTGAACTACTCGGCGTGCCGGAAGAAGACCGGGCGAACATCCGCCGGTGGTCGGAGACGCTGTTCAGCGGCGGCCGGGCACGGGGACAGGAGATGTCCGAGGAGGCACGAACCAGCCTGCGGGAGTTCACCGCCTATCTGCGAGACCTCTTCGAAGAGAAGCGGCGCGAGCCGGCCGATGATCTCATCAGCCGGCTCGTCCACGCCGAGGAGGACGGCGACGTGCTGAGCGAAGATGAGCTTCTTTCAATGGTCTTCATTCTGATCGTCGCTGGGCACGTGACGACCGTGAACTTGATCGGCAACGCGGTCATGGCGCTGCTAACCCATCCCGACCAGCTTGAGCGGCTCAAGGCAGATCCCAGCCTCGCGAAGTCCGCCGTGGAGGAGACCCTGCGCTACTGGGGTCCGGCGGAGACGGTCGTGCCTCGCTTCGCCCGGGAGGATATCCAGATCAACGGGACCCGCATCCCCAAGGGTGAGACACTCATGGTCAGCTTGGCGTCAGCCGATCGCGATCCCACCCGTTTCCCCGATCCGGATGACTTCGAACTGGGGCGCGCCGAAGCCAACCGGCACATCGCCTTCGGCAAGGGAATCCACATGTGCCTCGGCGCGCCGCTCGCGCGGCTGGAAGGCCAGATCGCCCTCAACGTCCTGCTCGCGCGGATGCCGGATCTGCGGCTTGCCGTGGAGCTGGAGGAAATAGCCTGGCGCGCCGGTTTCTTGCGCGGCATCGACCGGCTGCCCATCCTGTTCTGACACGGCAAGGCCGGGAGTTCAGACGGAACACGAGACGCCGGCGGAAGCTTGCCGCCGGCGTCTGGCGCTTACTCTCGCACCTGGAAGTATTCGACGGTCCGCTTCAAACCGTCGTCCAACGTGACGGTAGGAGACCACCCCAGCTCCTCCCGCGCCTTGGCGGCATCGAGGAAGATACGGAATGTCTCACCCGGCTTGGCCGGGCCATGGATCGGCTCTCGCGTGTAACCGGTGAACGCGCTCAGCTTCTCGAACAGCTCGTTCACCGATACCCCTACCCCCCAGCCCAGGTTGTACATCCCGCCGTCGCCGCCCTCGAGCGCCAGCAGGTTCGCGGTGACGCAATCCCCAACGTAGAGGTAGTCTCGCAACTGCTCACCGCTACCGTTGATGGTAACCGGCTGGTCTCGCAGCATCTGTCCGGTGAAGATCGCGATCACGCCGGCTTCGCCCTTCGGGTCCTGACGTGGGCCGTAGATGTTCGGATAGCGCAGGGACGTGAAACGCAGCCCATAGATGTGATGGTAGAGATACAGGTAGTGCTCGACCGAGTGCTTGCTCACGCCATACGGGGAGAGCGGCACCGGCGGGTAATCTTCCGCGACCGGGAGCTGCGCCGGCTCACCATACATCGCGCCGCCACTGGAAATGTAAATGAACTTCTTCACCTCGCTGGCGACTGCCGCCTGGAGGAGATTGATCGAGCCGAGGATATTCACGGTGGCATCATGGATTGGCGCATCGACCGAGACATTGACGCTCACCTGCGCCGCGTGGTGATCCACGATATCGAACCGCTCTTCGATCAAGAACTCGGCGACCCGGGGATCGGTGATATCCATCTCGACGAGGCGCGCGCGGGGGTTTACGTTATCCGGCGTTCCTGTCGAGAGGTTATCGAGGATGACCACCTCGTGGCCCTTGGCGATCAAGCCATCGACGACGTGAGACCCGATGAACCCAGCACCACCGGTTACGAGAATCTTCAAGGCCCGCCTACCCTCACCTTCTCCCTCCCGCGCCTCAGCGAGGCCGGAATCACCAACTCACGATAAGGGGGATTTCTTCCAAGTGAGGATACCACGACCTGAATTCGCTGTGCGGCTGGTAGGGGGCGGCGGACTCCAGGGAATTCGCCGCCAGTCACCCACCAAGGGAAGATGATGTTGGCGCGAGACGGTAGCCCAACAGGCGGCCGCGAGGCCACGTTTTTTTCGGCCCGTCATGAATTTGCCAGGATAGATCGACACCGTACCAAGCAGGGATATTCCTTCCTTCCCAGATGGAAACCACTCAACGCGCGAATACGAACGGAAGAAGCGGCTAAACGGCGCGTCAACAGGGTCGTGGACGCGTTACAGCAATGTCAGTAGATTTATCATGATTTGAGAGGAAATTGAAAGCGACGCACCGTACTATACAAGTACAACAAAATCACCCACTTCCCTCATCCCTTCCCTTGACGCCTGGTACCGGCTCCCCAGTGGTACCAGGCGCTTATTTTTGGGCGCGGCCACGTGTAGGTAAGAGACCACCATCACGGCGTGTGCGGCAGCACGGTCAAACGTATGACCGGCTCCTATCACCGCTCAATGCTCCGGCGGACAGGAATGGATTACCTCACGCAATCAGGAATTGAGGGATGAGGGGCGAACGGTAGACAAGAACGTGGCGGAACCTCAAAACGCGGCCACGATCGACAAGCGCTGGGTTCCGCCACGTGAGCCGGGGAGGTTACGCGGTCGCCCCGGATCGGCTCCCGCGGGATGCCGTCCCGTTCTCGTCGGGAGAGACCAGGAGCATCCCGGCGAACCAATGGTCGGTCCAGGGAAGCCGTGAAGCATTCTTCGAATCACTAAAATCCACCCGGTAGAGATCGGTTCCGGTGGCACTGTCACCACGCCGGACCTCAACGATCACCCCTTCGAGCCCGTTGAAGCGGGCCTCAAACCGGTTCCGGTACATGGGGTGAATCCCGGCACGACCGCGGAGATCGACGCCATACGGGAACCGCACCTTCACACGATCGCCAATATTCGGCATGCCAGGTTCTCCTCGACCCGCTAGGAGCAAACGCTCGTTGACCCGAACACACGGGCAAGCACCCTCGCCCGGAACAGCCTAGGGGATGATCTCGTCGGCCACAATCGCCAGATCGCTGGTCTCCCGCCGGGGCTGGTTGGTTGGCCGGTAGTGCTCCATCGTCAAGCACTCGGTGGGACACCACTCGACACAGGCGCCGCAGCGGATGCACTCCTTCTCGTCAATGATCATCGCGACCGCGTTGGGACCAAGCTCGGCGCGGGCCATCTCAGCCATCTCGACATCGCCATCAATGGAGAAGATGCGGTCCAGCGAGATCATTTCAATGCAGTGCTGGGGACAGATATCGACGCAGCCATTGCAGAGAATGCAGCGGTTGCCGTCGATAAAGATGTTCTCCTGGCACTGGAGGCACCGCTTGGCTTCTTCAAAACCGATCGGCTTCGGATGACCAAGCTCAACTTCGAGCGTCGTCTCGTGCTTGCCGATTCCGCGCTCACTCAGCGGCAGGGTCAGCATCTCCTGGCGTGGAACATTGATGTAGTTGTCACCCCAGCGCAGGCGGCGGCTCATCGCCGAGAGCGACCACTCAGCCACCCCTTCGGCAACGAGTGGGTTCGGCGTGTGGAGGTCTTCGATCGGGACACGAGTGATCTCGATATCTTGCACCACCGGCTCCGTGCCGCGCAGGACCCGGTCAATAGACTCGGCTACGCGCTTCCCCTCACCGATCGCCGAAATAAAGTTGCTCGGGCCGGTGACGTAATCGCCAGCTGCCCAAATCTTCGGATGCTCGGTGCGGAGATCACCATCCAGCCGGGGAACCCCACGCCGGTCAACCCGCTTGATCAGACCGTTCCGGTTATAGTTGTTGTTCTGGTACTGGCCGATCGCGACGATGAACTGGTCGCACGGAATCACGAACTCGGAGCCGGCCACCGGCTGCGGGCTCCGGCGGCCGCTGGCATCGGGCGCGCCAAGCTCGTTCCGGACGAACTCGACGCCGGTGACCTTGCCGTTCCGGCCGTGCACCCGCGTCGGCGAGGCCATGAAGATATACTCAACACCCTCAAGCCCCGATTCCTCAAGCTCGAGCTCGTCGACCGGGATCTCCTCCTTGGAACGGCGGTAGACGAGGACTGACTTCTCGGCACCCATCCGGAGGACCGTCCGCACGCAGTCCATCGAGGTAAATCCACCACCGACGGTCACAACCCGCTTGCCGACGTAGACATCCTCCTTGCGAGCCAGGTTCACATCCTCCAGGAAGGTCAGCCCGCCGATCACGCCGTCCAGATCCTCGCCCGGAATCCCGAGCGTGGTGACGTTCTGGCAGCCGGCGGCGATCACGACCGCATCGTTCCGGTCGACGAGCTCTTCAAGCTCGATATCCTTCCCGACCTCGGTGTTGTAATGGATTTCCACGCCCAGGTCGGTAATCAGCTCGACCTCTTCCATGATGACGTCGCGCGGCAGGCGCCACTCAGGCACCCCACCCCACATCATCCCGCCGGGAACCGGATAGCGCTCGTAGACGTTGACCCGGTAGCCCTTCCGCGCGAGCTGGCGCGAGGCGGTCATTCCGCAGTCCCCGGCCCCGATGACGGCCACCGACAGCCCGTTCGGCGGCGGCGGCGACTCTCGCCGCGTCTCGCCTCGATAGTCGGACGCCACCCGCTTGAGGTAGCAAATACCGATCGGCGCGTCGATGTCCTTCCGGCGGCAGGCCTCCTCGCAGGGCCGGGCGCACATCCGCCCGAGGCAGCCAGGGAAGACGTTGTGCTCCCGGTTCAGCTCGAAACTGTCGGCGTAGCGCCCATCGGCGATCAGGGCGATGTAGCGGGAAATGTCGGTATGGGCGGGGCAGGCCGACTGGCAGGGGATATTGTCTTTAAACCATTCGAGATCTCCGCTGAAGACCCGGTACTTTTTGCCGGCACGGCGCGTGAAGGGAGAGAAAAACTCGGAGTCCACGAACGCCAGGAGCCTGATCCGGCGCTGATCATCGACTTCCGCATCCTCCATCGACTGGCTGACGATGCCGCGTGAGGTGAACTCACCGATCACCGCGTTGATTTCAGCTTTGTCCATTGCCCGGAACCGCTCGCCGAGCGCCCCGCAGGATGGACAATCCGAAGGTGCGAATTGACCAGTGTGGATGTACCCACAGACCTTACACCGGTACATAGGTCTCCTCTTCTCAACGCCGAGCAATCGGTCCGAGCGCATCATCGACGCGGGATGGGATGCCGGGGTCTAGCAGAAGAGACGGCCACTACTGACCGTCTACCTACCCGCTACTCTTAATTTTCGCATTATAGCTGAGGAATGACGATTTGTGCAGACCCGAACGATGCGTATTTCACAAAGGCCCGGGCCGCCTTCGCCGCCCAGGAAGCGCGAGGGCCATTCAGCCGGGAGCCGGGCACAGCCGGCCCGCCGGTCGGCTATTCCTTCGTTTCCTGAAGCGCGGCCGCGCCGGTCACGATTCCGAGACGCTTGGCGCTTTCGTCGTCCTCTTCCTCGACGATATCGAGACCCGCATCCCGGCGCATTTTGTCTCGCCGGTATTTCTTCACTGCTGCCTTGAGCGTCCCGAGCGCGAGAGTCGCGCACTTGGGACGCATCTGCACGGCTTCCTTGCCCAGGATATCGATCATCGTGGTGTAGTCGATCTCATCGATTTCACTAAGCGTCCATTGCTCGTCGTGAGCCATCTCCATCAGGATAGACGCGGCCGCCTGGCTAATCGTGCAGCCTTCGCCCTCGAACCCGACCTCGGACACCGACGTCTCGTCGTCAGCGATGCTGAGATAAATCGTGATGACATCACCACAGCCAGGGTTCCCCCCCGGCATGATCACATCGGCACCCTCGTTCGCCTGGCGGAACCGGGGGTGCTCGTAGTGATCGAGCAGGTTCTCGATCTGCTCCTGTCGATCCATGATTGCTCCAACACTCGGGGCAGTCTCACCCTGCCGGAATCAGCGTGCCCCGCGGCGCATCGTCCCACGGGACACGCCCGAGCGCTTAGCGCTCGATCGGCACCCCGATGACATTACCCCACTCGGTCCAAGATCCATCGTAGTTGCGCACATTCGGATAGCCCAGCAGCTCATGCAGCACGAACCAGCTGTGCGAGGAGCGCTCGCCGATCCGGCAGTAGACCACGATGTCCTGGTCCTCAGTAATCCCGACGCCCTGGTAGAGATCACGGAGCTCGGCGGCGGTCTTGAAGGTACCATCCTCGGCAACCGCTCGGGCCCAGGGGATATTCTTGGCGCCCGGGATATGCCCGCCGCGCAGCGCACCTTCCTGCGGGTAATCCGGCATATGGAGCAGTTCGCCGCTGTACTCACCCGGCGAGCGGACGTCGACCAGCGCGCCGCCGTCCTCGACCTTCTGCACACCATGGTAGCCGATATGAGCCAGCACGCCATCGCGCAGGACCCGAAGCTCGGAATTCATCGACTTCGGGGTGTAGTTCGCCGGCGGATAGACCGATGCCTCCCGTGTCAGCGGGCGCCCCTCAGCCTCCCACTTCTTCCGGCCGCCATCCATGATCTTGACGTTGTCGTTCCCCATGTACCGGAAGAACCAGTAGGCGTAGGCCGCCCACCAGTTGTTCTTGTCGCCATAGAAGACCGCGGTCGTGTCATCGCCGATCCCGAGCTGATTCATCAGCGCGGTAAATTCCTTCGGCCCGATGAAATCGCGGACCAACGGGTCTTGCAGATCGGTGTGCCAATCGACCTTCACCGCGCCGGGGATGTGGCCGATTTCGTAGAGCAGGACGTCCTCGTCCGACTCGACAATGCGGATCGAAGGATCGTTCAAATGCTGCGCCACCCACTCCGTGCTGACCAGCACGTCGGGGTTCACGTACCCCTTGGAAGCAACCTCGTCCGCCACCCTGTTCCTCCCTCCGGAACCGAATGATCGCTCATCCTCATCCAACTTCCCGGACACCGCGTGCGGGATGCAATCTCACGCTTCCTCTGAGATTAACAAGAATCGCTCGATTTGGCTAGGTCAATGGGAGGGAACCTTCCCGATTCCGCCTGGTTTAGGGTGCCACCGAGCACCTCTTGCCTGATGTCCTCCTCACGGCCTGAAAGGCGCGGTGCTATCTCACGGCGCGGAGAAGATAGACGCGCAACATGGTTGCGGCACTCCAGGGAGAGGTCACGATCGCATGAGGACCGGTTTGCGCGTGCTACGGCCAGCGAAGCCAGACGGTCGCGCCAGGGTGCCAGCCCGCGAGAACGGTCCAACCGTGACGGATGGGGAGCGGCCGGTAAGCGGCACTGGGGTACCCGGAGACGCTGACGTGGACACCATCCCAGTCTTTGGCGACCTTGGCCCAGTCGGGAATGACAAGTCCCGCGGAGCCAGGGTATCCCCAGTCGTAAGTGCGGAAGCTCTTCGCGGCATAGGGGTAGGAGTCGACGAATTCAGCCCAGTCTCGCGCACTGGCAATCTCGTAGACAGGCGGCTTGGCGTTACCGAAGTCGAGCGGTGTGCTGCCAACGACGGGCCTAGATTGGTAATAATCCAGGAGCCACGGCTGCCCGCTCCGAACGGTTCGCGCGTCCAAAGTAACTGGAAGGCGTTCGGGGGTGATCCACCAAGTCGAATATTCGTCCAGCCGTGACGACGCGATGGCCACCTCATGGGCAATGTCGAAGCGCTGTGACCATTCCCAACCTAACGGAAGCTGCTCCGCGATTGCGAAAGGCGCCGACCACCAGTCGCCAATGCCGTGGGCATCAAGGCAGTCAGCGACGCGCCGCCGGTCAACGTCGAGGAGTTGGAGGATCGGGGCGATTCGTCGCCAGAAATGCCCGCTTCCGAACGACGCACCTTCGACATGTTTCGCGAGCATCTCCTCGGCATACGCCACTAAGATGCCGCGATTCAGCCGGTCTGAGGTACGTTCACGAAATTCCGCGACGATCCGCTCGGTCGAAACTCCTCGTAAGATGGCAACTTCGAGTTTTTCGGATCCCTCATCGACCAGTGTCGCCAGGTAGGCGCGCCCGTTCCAACCCTCAAAGTACAGCTCACCGATCATGGCCAGCTCTTCTCCCCGCGTAGGTGAGGGGTGTGGGGTCCAGCGCGTTGCACATGCACCCGGCCCCACACCAAAAGCATCACTATCACCGCTGATCGTTGTTAGGGGTTCGCCCCGCAGGGCACGTTCCCGCCTTCATAAGCGGTGTCCCTTGATGTCTGCCCATCGGGGAAAGTGCCGACGCTGGTAACGATCATAAGGAAATGATCCGAGGCTAGCCAGCGGGATGATTGCAACCAGCGCTCCCGCTTCGTGGCCCGGAGAAGCCGGCCGGAACCGGACGTAAGGCGGTTTCCAAACCCATGTGTTGACGAAATCCGACCGCTGCGGTAAGGTATAGCCGGAATACGGACTAGGAATCATTCTTACCTGGGAGTGAGTCTCAGATGCCGGGCGATGATGGCATCCGGATGACAACCCAGCGGACCGTGATCTTGGCCGAGGTCCGGAGTGCTGAGAAGCATCTTACGGCAGCCGAGATCTTTGCACGAGTTCGAGAGAAGTATCCGACGATCGCGTACGGCACGGTCTACCGGACGTTGCATCTCCTGGCCGAGCACGGTCTCATTCAGGAGTTCCCGTTTGGAGACCATGCGACCCAGTTTGACCGCCGCACCGACCGGCACGACCACGTCTACTGCCGGATCTGTGAGCGACTGCTGGATGTCGATGTCCCCATCGCGATCCTGGCCCGCCAAATCGCGGCGGAACAGACCGGATTCCTGATCGATGGGCACCAAACGGTTTTTTCGGGAATCTGCAGTGACTGCCAGGAGGAGCAGAACGTCACGGGGTAATCCCGGCGGTTCCCGGGGACCAGGCTTCCCCATCGGCGAGGGATTGAAGTTTCTCAACTTAATGGTAGACTAATGTCGTATTCGACGGGAGCACTTGGTAGGAAGTGGAGGTAGCAGGCCCTACAATGAGCGATGCAACGCCCCTCTTTCAGATCGAAAATCTCCACGCGGGGATCGAAGGCAAGCAGATCCTCCGTGGCGTTAACCTCACCATCAACCGGGGAGAGATCCACGGGTTGATGGGCCCGAACGGTTCAGGCAAGAGCACGCTCGCCTACGTCGTTGCCGGGCATCCGAACTATGAAGTCCTGGAAGGGCGCGTCCTCTTCAAGGGGACGAATGTCCTGGAGATGAGCGCCGACGAACGCGCCCGGCTGGGCATGTTCCTGGCGTTCCAATACCCGACCGTCATTCCCGGTGTCAGTATGGCGAACTTCCTTCGCCTGGCGGTGAACTCGGTCCGCGAGGGCCGGGGCAACGGCAACGGCAAGCCGCTGCCGCCCCGCGAGTTCCGCCGCATGATCCGTGAGAAGATGGCGCTACTTAAGATGGACGAAGCGTTCGCGACCCGGTACCTCAACGAGGGGTTCTCCGGTGGCGAAAAGAAGCGCGCCGAGATCCTGCAGCTCGCGCTGCTGGAGCCGGATTTCGCGATTCTGGACGAGACCGACTCCGGGCTCGACATCGATGCGCTCCGCACCGTCTCCGAGGGAGTCAACACCGTCTTTACGGACCAGCAGGCGATGCTGGTGATTACCCATTATCAGCGGCTACTCAATTACATCAAGCCACACTTCGTCCACGTCATGCTCGAAGGGCGCGTCGTTGAGTCCGGCGGGCCGGAGCTGGCGCTCGAGCTTGAGGACAAAGGCTACGACTGGCTGAAGGAGAAGCACGCGTCATAAGCGGGCTATCCCACCGACGACCTGCCGGAAGGAGACGAATCTATGGTAGCGAAGCCTGATATCGATCTCGGTCAGTATCAGTACGGATTCCGGGATCCCGAGAACTACGTCTTCAAGTCCAAAAAGGGCCTGAACCAGGAAATTGTCGAAGAGATCTCCTTCATGAAGTCGGAGCCGGCCTGGATGCACGACTTCCGGCTGAAGGCGCTGGAGCATTTCCAGAAGCGCCCGATGCCGAACTGGGGCTCCCCGATGATCCACGAGATCGATTTCGACGACATCTACTACTACGTCAAGGCGAGTCAGGAGCCGGGCCGGACCTGGGAAGAAGTGCCGGAGAGCATCAAGGATACCTTCGATAAGCTGGGTATCCCTCAGGCGGAGCGGAAGTTCCTGGCCGGCGTCGGCGCCCAATACGAGTCCGAAGTCGTCTATCACTCCCTGCGCGAGGATCTCCAGAAGATGGGGGTGATCTTCGTCGACATGGATACCGCCGTGCGGGAGTACCCGGATCTCGTCAAGCAGTATTTCGGCACCATCATTCCGCCGAACGACAATAAGTTCGCGGCACTCAACTCGGCGGTTTGGTCGGGCGGCTCCTTCGTCTACGTTCCGGAAGGCGTCCGGGTCGAGATCCCGTTGCAGGCCTACTTCCGCATCAACACGGAGAACATGGGCCAGTTCGAGCGCACGCTGATCATCGTCGAGAAGGGCGGCTACGTCCACTACGTGGAGGGCTGCACCGCGCCGACCTACAGCTCGAACTCACTGCACAGCGCGGTGGTTGAGATCATCGTGAAGGAAGGCGGCCGCTGCCGCTACACGACGATCCAGAACTGGTCGAAGAACGTCTTCAACCTGGTGACCAAGCGGGCCGCGGCCTACAAGGACGCCACCATGGAGTGGGTGGACGGTAACCTCGGCTCCCGGGTAACCATGAAGTACCCGGCGGTCTGGATGATGGAGCCCGGCGCGCGCGGCGAGGTACTCTCGGTCGCGTTCGCCAGCGATGGCCAGCATCAGGATGCCGGAGCCAAGATGGTCCACGTTGCCCCCCACACCTCGTCCCAGATCATTTCCAAGTCGATTTCGAAGGGGGACGGGCGTTCGAGCTACCGCGGGCTGGTGAAGATCCACAAGGGTGCCTACGACTGCAAGGCGAATGTCGTCTGCGACGCGCTGCTGCTCGATGAGACCAGCCGGACCGATACCTATCCCTACATGGAAATCGAAGAAGAGCAGGTATCGGTCGGCCACGAGGCGACGGTGAGCAAGGTGGCGGAAGAGCAGCTCTTCTACCTGCAAAGCCGTGGCATCAGTGAGTCGCAGGCCATGAGCATGATCGTGAGCGGATTCATTGAGCCGATCGCGAAGGAGCTTCCGCTGGAGTACGCGGTCGAATTGAACCGGCTGATCCAGTTGGAGATGGCGGGCTCGGTCGGCTAGCGTGGATCGTTCCCGGGGCGCGGCAAGCAGCGTCCCTACCGGAGCCGCTTGTATGGGCGCTGATTGGTGCATCCAGAGCAAACGGCGCCGCTCATCACTGACAACTGAAGGAACATGAATTGGGGGGCGGGTCGTCCGTGGCGGTCATCGAGACGCCGGCGCCCGCCTCCTCGATATGAGGGAGTTTATGGAAGCTTCGGTGAAGGAGAAGACAAGAGGCTTTTCTCGCCAGGCCGTGGAGGAACTGTCCTGGCAGCGCGGTGAGCCGGAATGGGTCCGCGAGAAGCGGTTGGCCGCCTGGGATGCCTTCGAGGCGATCCCGATGCCGTCCCGAACCGACGAGGAGTGGCGGCGGACCGATATCCGCCGGCTGCCGATCGACGCCGTGGCGCCCTATACCGGCATCGCGGGGAAGGTCAATTCGGTCGCGGAACTCCCGGCCGACGTGACCGCCGCGCTGGCCGAGGATGAGCGACGATCCGGACTGACGGTTCAGGTTGATTCCAACTCGGTCTACGCCGATCTGAACGCGGACCTGGCCGGTCAGGGCGTTATCTTTACCGATCTGGCAACGGCCATCGACCAGCATCCCGATCTGGTCAAGCAATACTTCATGACCCGCGCGGTGCCGAACGAGGACAGCAAGTTCGCCGCGCTGCACGGCGCGTTCTGGAGCGGGGGAACGTTCGTCTACGTTCCGGCCAACACCCACGTCGAGATCCCCCTCCATGCCCACGTCTACGGTCAGTCGCTGGGCTCGTCGATCCTCCCGCACATGCTGATCGTCGCGGAAGAGGGGGCTTCGGTCGTCGTGGTCGATTCCTGGGCATCCCCGACCGGCACCGATCCACTGCTGGCCTCCGGCGTCGTCGAGATCTTCGCCAAGGAAGCGTCTCAGGTACGCTACATTCAGGTTCAAGACTGGGGGCGCAGCGCCTGGAACTTCACCACCCAGCGCGCGGTCATCTCCCAGGATGCCGTGGTGAATATGCTGAACGTCTCGCTCGGCTCCCGGCTCAGCCGGAACCTGATCGCCAGCGATCTGATTGGCGCGGGCTCGGCCGCCGAGATGCTCGGCCTCTACTTCGCGGATGAGCGCCAGCACCTGGATAACCAAACGCGCCAGATGCACATCGCTCCCTATGCCACCAGCGACCTGCTCTACAAGGGGGCCATTAAGGACCGCGCGCGGACGGTCTATCTGGGCGTGATCAAGGTCTTCCCGGATGCTCAGCGGACGGACGCCTACCAGGCGAACCGCAACCTCCTGCTGAGCCGGACCTCGCGGGCCGACACCATGCCGGAACTGGAGATCGGCGCCAACGATGTCCGCTGCACGCACGGCGCCACCGTCGGGCAAGTCGAAGAAGAGTACATCTTCTATCTAATGAGCCGTGGGATTAACCGCACCGAGGCGGTCAAGCTCATCGTCGATGGATTCTTCGATGAGGTGATCGAGCGCGTGCCGGTTCCCGAGGTTCAGGAGACGGTACGGGCAGCGATCGCCCGGAAGATCGGACTATGACCAGCACTGCCGGGCGGCACCAGATCTTCGATAGCGAACGGGTCAAGGACGACTTCCCGATCCTCCACCAGCTCGTCCACGGGAAGCCGCTCACCTACCTCGACAGCACGGCAAGCTCCCAAAAGCCGGCCGTGGTGATCGATGCGCTGGATGCTTACTACCGGACATCCAACGCCAATATCCATCGGGGCGTCTATCAGCTTAGCGAGCAGGCCACCGCGGCGTACGACGCCGCGCGCGAGACGGTCGCCCGGTTCATCAACGCCCCGCGAGCGTGCCAGTGCATCTTCGTCCGGAACGCGACCGAGGCGCTGAATCTGGTCGCCCACACCTGGGGCCGGGCCAATCTGGGACCGGGGGACACGATCGTCCTGACGCTCCTGGAGCATCACAGCAACCTGGTCCCCTGGCAAATCATCGCGCGGGCGACCGGCGCGACCCTGCGCTACGTCGATATCGACGACGACGGACGGCTGCGGCTCGATCAGCTCGACGGCTACCTGCGGTCAGAGCGGGTCAAGCTGGTGGGGGTCACGCACGTCTCGAACGCGCTGGGGACGATCAATCCGATCGGTGAGATCACCCGGCGGGCGCATGACGCCGGCGCGATCGTCGTGGCCGATGGCGCGCAAAGCGTGCCGCATATGCCGGTGGATGTCCGGGCGCTGGATGTCGACTTCTACGCGTTCTCCGGACACAAGATGCTCGGGCCGATGGGGATCGGGGTGCTCTATGGGCGCCGATCCCTGTTGGAGGCGATGCCGCCGTTCCTCGGCGGGGGCGATATGATCCGGACCGTGACCCTGGACGGATCAACCTGGGCCGACCTGCCGCAGAAGTTCGAGGCGGGAACCGCCAGCGTCGGCGACGCGGTTGGACTGCGCGTCGCCGTCGAGTATCTCAACGCACTCGGCATGGATGCGGTCCGGGCGCACGAGCGAGAAATCACCGGCTACGCGCTGGACCGGCTGGCCGGCGTGCCGGGGATCACGCTGTATGGCCCGGTCGGCGAAGACCGGGCCGGAGTGGTTAGCTTTACCCTGGCGGATGTACATCCCCATGACATCGCGAGTATCCTTGATAGCGAGGGAATCGCGGTGCGGGCCGGCCATCACTGCGCCCAGCCCTTAATGGAGCGGCTCGGCCTTGTCGCCACCACACGCGCGAGTTTTTACATCTACAACACCGAGGAGGACGTCGACCGGCTGGTCGATGGGCTGATGACCGTCCGGCGCATCTTCGGTCTCTAAGGAGTCGACGGTGGCGGATCTGTACCGCGAGGTGATTCTCGATCATTACCGCAATCCCCGGAACGCCGGGACGATCGAGAATCCGGATATCAGTTACGAGGACTCGAACCCACTCTGCGGCGACCGTATTCGCATCGATCTCAAGGTTGCCGGGGGGAAGGTTACGGAGATCAAATTCCACGGCCGTGGCTGTGCGATCAGCCAGGCCTCGACGTCGATGCTCACCGAGATGATCCAGGGCCAGGACCTGGAAGAGATCCGGTCGCTCACGGCGCAGGATCTCCTGGACGAACTCGGCATCCCGATCAGCCCAGCGCGGGTCAAATGCGCGCTCCTCGGCCTCAAGGTCCTCAAGACCGGCGCGTACGGCATCGCCGGCTGGCCGAACGCGGAAGAGCCAGGCGACGACAAACCGGTATAATCCCGGAACGGTAGGCGCGGAGAACGAAGATACACGGAGGTAACGATGTCGAGCACGGTCACGCACTTCACGGAGGACGATGTCCGTGAGGCCTTGAAAGAGGTCATTGACCCGGAACTCAATATCGACGTGATCAATCTCGGGCTTGTCTACGATATCGATCTGGAAGAGAACGACGACAAGACCGATGTGATCATCACAATGACCCTGACTTCAATGGGCTGCCCGCTCGGGCCGATCCTGATGCAAGAGGTCAACAAGGCGCTCGGTGACTTGCCGGGGCTCGGGGAGATCAGCGTGAACCTGGTCTGGACTCCCCCCTGGACGTCCGACATGATGTCCGAGGACGCCAAGTTCGATCTCGGCATCTGGTAACCGGGCACCACACGCCACCAGCACACAGCATACCCGGCCGTACGGCCGGGTTTCTGCTTGTTCAGCCCGGCTCATGATCAAGGTCTCGTCTGCCGCAGGCGCGTCATCGATCGGTTGTCTGGCGGGTGCCACGAACGATCACGCGCACCGTCGTCTACCCACCGCGTTCCGGAACATGACAACCAAGGACGAGACCGGCCAGAGACGAGCCGCGATGCGCCGCTCCACCGCAGCTTCGATCAGCAGACAGTCGGCGCCGTGACCGCACACCCGGTCGTTTCAACTGGGTGTCCCGCGGGATTTTGCGGGACGTGGAAATGACGGCTGATGGGGGAATCCCGATGCACCCGACCTCCGCGCGGAGGCTGGTCGCAGAAAGCGATGGGGCACCCAATTCAGCCGGGAGGATCGAAATTCGTCTACTGAGGCGCCCTACGATATCGTACCCGGCCCCTTGCCGGTTTGCGCCACAAGGCGACGAATGGTTTCCGCGACCTCATCCGGTTGGGGAACCGACTGGAAGACCAGCTCCGGGCTAAGGGTGTTCGACGGGATGATGGTGATGGTCCCGACCCCCCGGAGCCGCTGCTGCATCTTCTTCTCAACCCGGACCTCCTTGATCCGGAAGAGATCCACGCTGTCACTCTTGGTCAGCACGTCCGAGGAGACGATCACCCGTTCGGTCGTCACGATGTAGGTCGTCATCCGGGCGGCTAGTGGGGAGAGAATCGGATCAGGATGCCCACGCCAAACCTCTTCCTCACCAGTTGCTTGAGTCGACGGCGTGCCGCCGAAGGGTGTCCCGCAGTTGGCGCAGACATCGATCCGGTTGCTGAACATCCCACAGTAGGGGCAAAACTTTGGCTCGTCCACCCGCATCTTCCTCACCAGATCCTGATCCGCTCGCGGCATTGGCGGACGCTATCGTTCCAGACATCCTAAATCTAAACGATCCGGCGCGTCACGCCAAACGGAGACGAGCAGTGCGGGTGCACGAATGGTTTTGCGCGGAGCCATCGCGGGGCGGTAAACCAACCGCGCGCTGCCTGCTCGGCATGCCGGTCAATAGTCTACCGCCCGCGTGAAGGCTGGCCGTAGAACCTGACGCGCAAAGACGTGGGCGACGGGTGTTGACAGGCGACCGCACCGTAAGCGATAGTGAGTTTTAGCATGAAATCCACCGTGCGTTGGGTATGAGATCCGCGGGCGGCGCTGGTTGAACGCTCGAATGGGTACGCGTGACGGCATTCGAACCGATCGCGTGCCCGCGGAAGGAAATGGGAACAACACTGATGGAACGACGCAGCGATCCGGGAGTGGCGGATAATCGCTCCAGCGGCTTGGGCGGGGCTGATTCCCGCCGGCCGATCGAGGATCTTGAATCGAATCCCCACCTCTTCCGGGTCACGGTACGGCTGATGTGCAACAGACGCCTTGCTTTTGACGTGACCATCGCCAAGGATCAAGAGTACACCAACACGCCATTCACGGCCGACACCACTAGCTTCCCCTGGCAGCCGCACTTTTACTGGTTCGCGCATGAAGTCATGCTGCTCGATAGCGGCCAGTGGCAACTGATGAGCGAGGGAACGGACAATAAACCGTACCCGACCGCCATCGAAGCATTCGATACCGCGGTCAAGACGATCTTAAGCCGGACAAGCTGCTCGCTGGACGCGTAGCAGGCCGGGCCTGCGAGGAAATTCGGGGAAAGCCAAATCGCCGGATGGGCATCCGGCATTCACGGGGCTCACCCGTAAACGAGTGGAGAGCCGAACAGGTGAATTGGGCGCTGCCGCTTGAGACAGCACCGGGACGCTCGAAACGGCCCCGGGCTTTCTCCAAGTAGGCTCGCAGCAAGCAGCGCCCAGAGCGTATTCCCGCCAACCGGGCGGGATGGGTACGCGTTTCCGGTCACCGGCTGGTGACCGCTGAGGCCGTCAGTTAGCCGATCCGCCGCCCGAAGCCATCATAGCGCATGATCTCGGAGACCTCGGGGATATCCCGGCCGCCACCCTGCGGGTTAATGTACTGCGGGAAATCCGTGTGCCGCCCGGCCTTGTAGCTCGTCGGCCAGGGCTTGGTGTAGCCCCAGGGATCCCGCAGGTATGCCGCCTCGCACTTCGCGGAGCAGAAGTAGTACATGACCGCCATAAACTCGCCCTTGCCGAAGGCTGCCTCCGGACGGACATCCTTGCCGCAAACTGGATCCTTTGCCATTGCACCATCACCCTTTCACTCAGCAGCAGAAACGTCGTTGATCCGTAGCATCCTCCACGGATCCCTCTCGATGGCCAGCAGGATGGCCCCTGAGTAGCGGATGGCCCTCCTTCCCTGAACGTGGCTCACAAATAGGGAACCTTCCGGTTCCCGGTAGTGCGTCAAAATACTGATGTGTAACCGGACCCTAGCGCGAGAGCGGGCGCCCTCCGCCTTAACCGGTCCTTGTTAGGTGATTATGAACCATTCATCAAACATGTCAAGGGGTAATCACGAGCGGCCAGGCCGTGGCCCTTAAGGAGTTCACGTGTAATCCTTCTAACCGGCGCGGTTTCGAGCGAGCCGCGGCGGGCTGTTGTCCTGACGGGGGAGATGGATCATGGAACAACAGGCAGAGGCTCTTGTCCAGGAGATCACCGCGATCACGCGCGAGCCTATCCAGGCGCTACGCGATAACCCCCGGCTGCTTGGGGTGAATATCCGCTTCCGCGCGGTCTCTCGAACGTTTGATATCACGGTTCGGAAGAGCCTACGGACGGGAACGCCCCGGTACTGGTGGGACGTAACCGAAGTCGCGATCGACGAGGATGGCGCCGCGGCCGACCGGTACGATTGGGAAAGCGATATGCTGCTCTACGACACGCCGGAGGCCGCGCTGGCGACCGCGGCGGACATGGTTGCCAGAGTGGCTGCCAGCGAATCCGGGTATCGTCCCGGTTTCCAGGCATGAGCGCGCCCGTGGCGGTGTCACGCGAGCCGGCCACCGGTGAGCCGATGCTCTGTGCTCACGGGGAGATCCATCGCGGAGAAAGACCCACCACCGATCACCGCCAGACCTCGCGTTGCGGTATCCTCATTCAAGCGCGTTTTAAGTATCTGGCCAACGCCGGAAGGAGAGAGAAGTCATCATGGTGAGACGGGCGATGGAGTCCTCCGGGTCAACGAACTTGCGCTACTCGGCGGCCGCCCTCTTGATTTTGGCAGGGATTCTCAGAGCGCTATTTCCGCCGGAAAACGTAGGCCAGTCCTGGACCTTCGGCCTATCGATGTTTCTGGCACTGTTCGGAGCGATCTTCTTGCTTCGCCCCTGGCGTTACGGTTCGTCTGGTGAACTCAGGGACGGGGAGGAAACCGCGCGCTACTACTACATGGTCGCCGCCGTGATGATCGTGGTGTTCATCATATTCGATATCATCGTCGCCACCGTCGGCCTTCCGGTCGCCGGCAAGGCAAGCGAGACGATGTTCACGTCACCGGTGTTCATCGCGGAGACCATTATGGAGGTCGTCGCCCTCGGCATACTGATCGTGCTCAGTCTCCGAAAGCCCGTCTATATCGATCTCGAAGTTGACGACGACGACTACGAGTAGGAGGAACTCGCCGCGCAATCGATCCAGCGCACGCTCCATTGCCAGGCGCGTAGAACCGGAGAAAGCCATGATGGCACGCATGGTCACACCACCACGAACCGGTATGCGATGGCTCCGGCTGAGCCGGTGGCTACGCTGCCGGCTCGTGAGCTATGCGAGTGTGGCGGCAATCACGATGGAGCTGTTTTCCGAGAAAGCGGTATCCTCGCCGGCATCGGACCCTCTACCGTTCGTTGCGGCGGCACGGGGGTCGCGGCTCAGTGACTGCTGGGATTCGGCGGAGATTGTTGGAGGGTCCCCGCTCCGGGTCATTCTCATCGACACGCCGCCCGCCGGGCAGCCAGAAGGTACCAGCACGGTCCTCTACCGGAACTGATGAGGATCGCTCGCACCGGGAGGAGATGGCGACTGGAGCCGGGGTATTCAAAGGAGATGGGTGGGTAGCAGGAGAGGGTATCCTGCTACCCGATCTTCGAACAGCCTCAATTCGCGTACGAGAGCTCGGTCCCGCTGACCGGCACCTCGTCCGCGAGCATGGGCCCAAGGAGTCGCTCGACCGCCATAATATGGCTGCATGTTCCGAGCTGAAGCGCGCCAAACGAGTGGCACGAGCACGACCACTGCTCATTCTCAAGTCGAACATCGTAGCAGCTATGTTCACCACGGAAATTCAACCGCAGGGCGTCAATCCGGACGCGGTCGGGTTCCTCGGCGTACCGGCGGGCCTTCTCGATCTTTCCGATGATGCTGGAGTTCACAAGCCTCTCTCCTTTCCGCGGAGCCGATGAGTCCACCCCTCTCGGCCGCGCATTCGAGATCCGCTATCGGCTGCATCTCCCTAAACGTCAAATGAGCACCACAGCGCAACGCGCCCGGTGCTCACGATCCTCGGTCTTGAGTTGTTGGTCGACCGCTCATGGGCTGATATCCTTTCCGCCCACCCGATGACCACTTATGACAGAGTATACATCGCCAAGTGCCAGCAATCAAAGGCCCGGCCACGCCGCTTTAGTACAATTCAACGCCAGGAGGCAGCCGACGCATCGACATCAGGGGAAGTAACAGCATTGGGAAGCCAGCAACCACTGAGCGTCGCGATCCTGGCAGGTGGCCAGAGCCGCCGGATGGGCCGGGACAAGGCGCTACTTGAGGTACAGGGCCGCACGCTGCTCGAACGGGTGATCGAACGCGCCGGTGCCGTCGCATCCGAGATCTTCATTGTGGCCTACGATCGCCCGGAGTATGAACGATTCGGCCTTCGGGTCGTGCCGGACCGCTTCCCCCACTCCGGTTCGCTGGGGGGTATCTACACCGGCGTCAGCGAGGCGGTCCATGACGCGTGCCTGGTGCTCGCCTGCGACCTGCCATTCGTGAACGTCGCACTCCTCTCGCACATGGCCTCGCTTCCCCGTGACTACGATGTGTTGGTCCCGGCACTTGCTGCCGAGCGAAGCGGGCAAGGCGGAAAAGAAACGCTGGAAACCCTGCACGCGATCTACGGCAAAGCCTGCGAGCCGGTGATGGAAGAACGGCTCCGGGCCGGGGCCTTCAAGATTGTCGAAGCCTTCTCCGGGCTCCGCGTCCGCCGGATTCCGGAAGCGGAGATCCGTGCGTTTGACCCGGAGCTCCTCTCATTCTTCAACGCCAATACACCGGATGAATTCACCTGGGTTCAGCAGCGGCTCGCGGATCTGGAACAGGGGCCGGGTAGGCCATTTTTGGCCTAAGCGTGGTAACGCAACCCGCGCTGAGTCCGGGCATCCGGACAGCCCGTGGAAAGAAGAGTCGGCATGGAGTCGGAACGGCGCAGCGGCATCATCAGCCTGATGACCGATTTCGGCCTCACCGATACCTATGCCGGGCAGATGAAGGGCGTGATCCTGGGGATCGACCCGGCGCTTCAAGTCGTTGATCTCACGCACAACATTCCAGCGCAAGATGTAGCCGAAGCGGCATTTCAACTGGCGACGGCCTGGCTGGCGTTCCCGGAGGGCACCGTGCATCTCGCGGTTGTCGATCCCGGCGTCGGCACCCCCCGGCGGCCGGTCGCCTTCCAGCATCATGGCCACCTGTTCGTCATGCCGGACAACGGGCTGGCGACACTCGTTCTGGACGGCAGCCAGCCGGAACGGCTGGTTGTGCTGGACCGGCCCGACATCCACCGCCCCCAGGTTTCACGGACATTCCACGGGCGCGATATTTTCGCGCCGGCTGCCGGCTACCTGGCCACGGGCCGGGTGCTGCATGAGGTGGGCTCGACCGCCAGCGCCGCGACGCTGACCCGGCTGGCTATCCCTCCAGTCGAGCGGGTGGGATCGATCGTCCGGGGACCGATCGTTTCGATCGACCACTTCGGGAACTGCCGTACGTTGATTCATCCAGGCGATCTCCCGGCGCCACCGGAGCGAGTCCAGGTGCGCTGCGGTCGCGTGGTGATCCGGGGCATCGTGCCCACTTACGGCTCGGTCGCCACCGGCCGTACCCTGGCTCATTTTGGGAGCCATGGCGGGCTGGAGATCGCCGTTCGTGATGGAAACGCGGCACGGGCTTGGGAGATCGCGCGCGGGGCAATCGTCGAGCTCACGCCGGCGGACTAGCGCATCCAACGGGGCTGATCGACGTTGGTATACTTTAGCCGCCATCCGTTCCGCGGCCGGTAGCCGCCGGCGCCGGTATGAGCTCAATGTGGAGGAGCCGCGAACCGTGCCAAAGAAGTCGAAATCGCCCCGGATCAGCGAGTCACAGCTTCAGGCGTACCGGAACCGGAGAGCCTCCGCGCCGGTGGTCGTGCCGGCCGATGGCGAGCCGGCAGCGCAAACCAAAGGAGAACATGCGGCGGTCGTCACGACCTCTTGGGGCCGGGTCGATGAAGAATACGCGATGATCCGAGCGGATTTGATCCGGCTCCTGATCATCGCGGTCATTATGCTGGGTCTGATTGTCGGACTTTCGTTTGTGCTCGGCTGATCTCGGCTAACCAGCCGGGGAGCACGAGCCGGCGTTAGGACTCCAACGCGGCGTCGTCATCGTCGTCCCCATCCGGACGGTCGGCATCATCGAGGAATTCTTCCTCCTCCTCGGATGGCTCCAGCGCCTCGCCCTCTTCGAGCTCTTCTTCGTTCTCCTCTTCCAATTCCTCGGCTTCGAGGAGTTCCGCCTCCAGTTCACGCGCGGCGCGGCCGGGAACCGGTTCCCGGAAGTAGGGCCGGGGCATGCTGACCTTGGCCTGGCGCGGTAGGGAGAGCGTCTTCGGCGCCTCCGGGTTCCGGAAGACCTCGCGGAGGATCACCCGGACGGTGTTCCCGGTGAGCGCGACGACGAAGGCCTCGTAGCGATTCCCGGCATTGATCAACGCCATGAGCGGCTGCGCGACCTTGGGCTCGAGCTGGCCCAGATAGGTGCCTTGCTCGCTGTAGATCTGGACCTGATTTGCCTCGACCCGGAGCTGGACTTCGTCAGCCGCCACAAGCCGGGAAAGGACGACGCTCGACGCCGGCCGGACCAGATCGGTCACGTAAGTCTTGCCGGCTTCTTCAACAAAAACGCCGGCCCGGACCCGGCCGCCCGGGCGCGCCGTCTCCGCCTTAGCCTGCGTTTCTTGCCGGATCTGGTCGATCCGGGTAATGCTGCGCTGGGCGATGACATTAGCCGGGTCGATCGCGAGCGCGTTGTTATAGGCCTCTAAGGCTTCGTCGAGCCGCCCGAGCTCCAACAGCGCCCGGCCAAGGCGGTTGTAGGCTTCAACATCTCGCTTGGACTGCTCGATAATCTGCCGGTTGGCCTCGACCGCCTGTTCCCATTTCCCTTGGACCGCCAGGCGTCGGGCCTCCTCCACCTGCCGGCGCATGGTTCTGTTGCGTCCATCCATTTGGTATGCTGACAAGCTGGCTAACCGCCCTCTCTTGCACTATCCGCGATGACCAGCCTCCCGCGCGGCCGGGGGTTCACCCAGGAGATACCACGGGGTGGACTCAGTCACGTGGATATCCACCAGTTCGCCCTGCCAATTCCCCTCGGATTCAAAGAAGACCAGCGTGTTCCCACGCGTTCGGCCCCGCCAGCGGCCCTTCGCAAACCCGTCGACCAGCACCTCCAGCGTCTGGCCGACGTAGCCCTGGTTCCGCTCGGTGCAGACCCGTTCCTGCAGCTTCTCGATCGCGCGATGCCGGCGCTTCTTCTCCGCCCAGGGGATGTCATCCTCCCAGCGGGAGGAGAGGGTGCCGGGCCGCGGAGAATACATCGCGACGTGGACCTTCTCGCAACGCAGGTCCTCCAGCAGATCGTAGGTGTGCTGGAACTGCTCATCGGTCTCACCCGGAAAACCGACGATGATATCGGTCGCGATCGTCACACCGGGAATCGCCGCGCGGATGGAGGCGATCCGCTCGCGATAATGCTCCACCGTGTAGGTCCGGCGCATCCGCCGGAGCACCTCATTGTCACCGGCCTGGACCGGCAGGTTGATGTGTTCACAGATCTTGGAACCATCCGCGACCGCCTGCACGATCCGATCCGACATGTATTTGGGATGCGAGGTCAGGAAGCGCACGCGCTCCAGTCCATCGACCTCCTCGACCGCCATCAACAGGTCGGCGAGATCCGGGTGTTCGGGGAGATCATGGCCATAGGCATTGACCGTCTGGCCAAGCAGCGTAATCTCTTTCACCCCGCGCGCGACCATCTGCCGGATCTCGGTCACAATGTCGGCCATCGGCCGGCTGACCTCCCGCCCACGGCGGTAGGGGACGATGCAGTAGGAGCAGACAAAGTTGCAGCCGTAGATAATCGGGACATAGGCCGTCACATCCGGGCTCGCCGCGCCATCCTGATAGAAGTGCGGCAATTCCGCCAGATCGGCATCGACCTCGGAAAGCTCCGGCGCGATCTCAACCAGCCGGTCAAATTCGGACGGGCCATAAAAGAGATCGACGTGCGGGAACCGCTCCGCCAGGCGTGCCTGCTGACCGGTCACCATACAGCCGGTAAGCGCGATCCGCACGTGGGGATTGGCACGCTTGAGCCGGGCGAGTGAACCGACCTTTCCGGCTACTTTATCCTCGGCCGCCTGCCGTACCACGCAGGAGTTGACGATGACGATATCGGCCTCGTTCTCGCTGACTGTCTGAAGATACCCCGCCTGGCGGAGCATCGCGGCAGCCTTAGCGGATTCCGCCTCGTTCATCTGGCAGCCGATGGTCCAGATACAAAAGCGTTTGGCGCTGAATTCAGCGTCGGTGTGCGCTGTAGGCGTGTGAAGATGAAGAGGAGATGAGATCACTGCAAGCCTCCGAACCGGTCACGCTCGATGAATGCCGAGCCAAACCACGGGCGGGTATTATACTCGCAATCGCTGAGCCCGGTGTACCTTGCGTTGCGGCCCGGGTGCGCTTCCCGCTATCTCTGTCAGCTGGGACCGTGCGGCGATCAATCACCGCGCTCAGCAGACGAAGCCGGCCGAGGCCGGCTGCACGGGGTTTAGTGAGTGAGACCACTCCTCGCCATGCTGAGCCGCCATGGTCGAAGGCTGCCACCTGGGATGAAAATCGCATGGTCGCTTCATCGGGCGCAGCAAGCAGCGCCCCGCTCCCATTGGGACGGCATAGATGATCCAGGACCGGTACTTTCATACGAGCGAACGCGAAGAATCTTCTGCCGAAAAGATCTTTCACTTCGTTCAGAGTGACGATATAATACCGTTTCCCAGGGGTTATGAGAGAATAGGAGGGGGCTACACCGAAAGGA